>Ga0209036_1000039_pt1 | contig 43727 bp, 34 predicted proteins | sample MarorgKNORR_S2LV_3_FD_188222 | JGI IMG/M metagenome (GOLD analysis project Ga0209036, IMG submission 188222) | Marine microbial communities from the Southern Atlantic Ocean, analyzing organic carbon cycling - DCM_A/KNORR_S2/LV (SPAdes) (version 2) | ecosystem: Environmental > Aquatic > Marine >... | reverse complement strand
GATAATTGGTGTTTTGTTTCACTTCATTATGGGTTTTATACTTGAGTATCAGAATCGTTCCGCTAGAACTGTAAAATATATTGTTTTTAAAGGAAATAAAAATTCATCATGGATATCCAGAAATATGCTTCTTTCAGGAGCTGTTATTTTATCCTTTCTTTTTTTACATTTTTATGATTTTTGGATTCCTGAAATGAAATATAAATACGTTGACTTTTCTCCATTGGATCCAGAAAGATACTATCCAGAGTTAGTTCATAAATTCAATGATCCAATAAAAGTAATTATTTATTGTGTGTCCTTTATTTTTTTAGCGATGCACCTCTCTCACGGATTCGCATCGTCTTTTAAGTCACTAGGGACTGACTCAAATTTTAATAGAAGTATTAAACTACTTACTAAATCTTATGCAATTTTAATTCCTGCGGGCTTCTGTTTTATTGCTATTTTCCATTTATTAGTATCGAACGTAATACATTAAGTGATGAACAGAATTACTTATTCATTAAACTACAGAAAACCCAAAAATCAATATAAAGATGATGATCAGTTAACTGTTTGTTTAAGATATTTTCACAAAGAGGCTAACTCAGATAAGGGTAAAATCATTAAAAAAAGCACTGGAATCAAGTGCAAGCTTTCTGATTGGAATGTCGATTGGCACAAGTCTGATGAGAGATCACCAATAAAAAATTCAGACAAAAGTTTCCAAAAAAAAAATAAACTACTTAAAACTAAAGTTAAAAACTTCAAGACCTTTCTTAAAAATCTCGACCATGATGTAAAACACGCTAAAAATATTTTGGATTCTAAAATTCCAAAAGGCCCTTTGTCTGAAAAGTGGACTAACCACAAAAATAGTATTCGACTTGTAAGCCCAGCAAATAAAAGAGCTATAGATGTAATCGTTGTTGGGACTGGATTAGCTGGTGGGTCAGCCTCTGCTACACTTGCTGAACTGGGATATAATGTTAAATCTTTTTGTTTTCAGGATTCACCTAGAAGAGCACACTCAATTGCTGCACAGGGTGGTATCAATGCCGCTAAAAATTACCAAGGTGATGGGGATTCAGTATACCGACTTTTTTATGATACTGTTAAAGGTGGTGATTACAGATCCAGAGAGGCAAATGTGTATAGGTTAGCTGAGGTATCTTCAAATATTATTGACCAGTGTGTTGCTCAAGGAGTACCATTCGCCAGAGAATACGGAGGCTTACTTGATAACAGATCTTTTGGAGGAGTGCTAGTCTCTAGAACTTTTTATGCCAAAGGACAAACTGGTCAGCAACTTCTTTTAGGTGCTTATTCAGCCATGAATCGTCAAATTGCGAGAGGAAAGATAAAAATGTATAACCGTCACGAAATGTTGGACTTAGTTAAAGTTGATGGTAAAGCTCGGGGAATTATAACAAGAAATCTTGTCAATGGTAAAATTGAACGTCATTCTGCTCACGCAGTTGTGATAGCCTCTGGAGGTTACGGAAATTTATTTTTTTTGTCAACCAATGCTATGGGAAGTAATGTATCTGCAACTTGGAAAATTCACAAAAAAGGTGCGTTTTTTGCCAACCCTTGTTTCACGCAAATTCACCCTACCTGTATCCCTGTTTCAGGTGATTACCAATCTAAATTGACCTTGATGTCAGAGTCGTTGAGAAATGATGGTAGAATTTGGGTTCCACGAAAATTAAGTGATGCTGAAGCAATAAGAAAAGGAGAGAAAAAACCTACTGATCTCTCTGAAGATGAGAGAGACTATTATTTAGAAAGACGTTACCCAGCATTTGGAAATTTAGTTCCTAGAGATGTTGCTTCGAGAGCTGCCAAAGAAAGATGTGATGCTGGTTATGGAGTAAACAAAACAGGTGAGGCAGTCTATTTAGACTTTGAGTCTGCTATCGTCAGATATGGAAAAGAAAAAGCTCATTTAAATGGTTTAAATGAAAATGATATAAATTTAGTAAAGGAGTTGGGTCGTAAAGTCATCAAATCAAAATATGGAAATTTGTTTCAGATGTATGAAAAAATAGTAGATCAGGACCCATATCAAACCCCAATGATGATTTACCCTGCTGTTCATTATACAATGGGTGGAGTCTGGGTTGATTATAATCTTATGACAACTATTCCGGGATGCTTTGCAATAGGAGAAGCTAATTTTTCTGACCACGGGGCAAATAGACTTGGAGCCTCTGCATTAATGCAAGGTTTAGCTGATGGATATTTTGTATTACCATATACAATTGGAGATTATTTAGCAGATGATATACGAACGGGATCAATATCAACTGAAACTCCTGAGTTTGAATTAGCTGAAGCACAAGTTAGAGAGAAAATTAGTAAGTTACTCAACAATAATGGCTCGAAATCAGTTGATCATTTTCATAAAATTCTTGGAAAAATAATTTGGAATAAATGTGGAATGTCAAGAAATGAAAAGAATTTAAATGATGCGATTGATGAGATAAAAGAACTAAGAAAGGAATTCTATAAAAATGTTTATGTGCCAGGAACAAATGAATCATTCAATGAGTCTTTAGCTAAAGCGTTAAGAGTCTCAGACTTTCTTGAACTCGGAGAACTTTTTGCAAAGGATGCTCTAGTTAGAACAGAGTCTTGTGGAGGTCATTTTCGTGAAGAATCTCAATCTAAAGAGGGTGAGGCATTAAGAGATGATAAAAAATTCACTTTTGTTTCAGCATGGGAATATAATGGCGAACCAAGTAATGCCAAACTTAACAAGGAAAGTTTATCATTTGAAAATGTAGAATTAAAAACTAGGTCATATAAGTAGTTATGAGATTGAAATTAAAAATATGGCGACAAAAGAACTCAGAAGATTCTGGTAAAATGGTCTCTTATAATATTGATAATATTTCTCCGGACATGTCATTTCTTGAGATGATGGATGTTTTAAATGAGCAGCTAACCTCGGAAGGAATAGACCCTGTTGCATTTGATCATGATTGCAGAGAGGGTATATGCGGGTCTTGTTCTATGTTTATTAATGGAGAGGCTCACGGACCTGACCGATATGTTACTACATGTCAATTACACATGAGAAAATTTAAAGATGGAGATACAATTTATATAGAACCTTTCAGAGCAAAGACATTCCCTGTGATTAAGGATTTAGTTGTTGATCGCTCATCATTTGATCGAATACAACATGCTGGAGGATATATTTCAGTAAATACATCTGGAAACACTCAAGACGCAAATGCAATTCCAATTGAAAAAGCTAATGCGGACAAAGCTTTTGATGCTGCAACGTGTATAGGTTGTGGAGCATGCGTAGCTACATGTAAAAATTCGAGTGCTATGCTTTTTGTTTCAGCAAAGGTGTCTCAACTTTCATTACTCCCTCAGGGTGAAGTTGAAGCTTCTGATAGGGTTTTAAATATGGTTAAACAAATGGATGAGGAAGGTTTTGGAAATTGCACTAACACTGGAGCTTGTCAAGTTGAGTGCCCAAAAGGAATCTCACTGGACAACATTGCAAGGATGAATAGAGAGTTAGTTAAAGCTAAATTTAAGAAATAACACTAATCCAGTACCATCTTTTCTCTCAATATCCAATTCGCTCGAACATCTAGAATTTCTGAAAAATGGTAAGTCCTTTCAGATTTTGATTTTTCTAGATAAATTCCAGGATCCCACTCATTGTTACTATTGCTATCAATTACCACTTTCATATAATATTTTGCTGGTTCAAGATTATTAAACACACAAAGATCATTGCTATTTAATAGAATTTTTTCTGCCAACACTTTTTCCTCGAGATCAGTTAATTGAACTATTATGGGAAAAGTTTTTCTGTTATCTATGTTCAAAATAATTGTTCCATAATCAGATCTTTTTTTTGTTCTAAAACTATAACTTAAAGTATCATTCTGGAATCCTAAAAAATCAGTAATTGCTCCTGGCAATAAATTTAAGTAGTACTTGTCATTAGGTAGGACTTCGAAATCAAAAATCAAATCCATTTTATTGGAATCTATTATCGATTTAAACTGAACAGAAATCGAATCATTGTTCACTATTTCAATATTATTTTGATTAATTTTATGCAGGGGAATACTGCTAGAAATAGTGAATTTTTTATTAAGATTTAAAAAACCACTTGTAATAGGCTCCAAAATCAATGAATCTTTTTTGCTTTTTTTATTTTTTAACGAATAAAATTTTTCTATTTTCTTTGACTTAACTAAAAAATTTAAGGAATCAAAACCTATATTTTTATGCCAATAAAATAATGTATCCGATTCTCTACTCTTTGTTAAAACATACTCCGAGTTATTATATTTTTCCTCCAATAAAGAAATTTGAATTTCCCTGTGATCTCCAATATATCCAAAACCTATTCTATTTTCAGTCTCTATAAAAGGTCTAAAACTTCTGAATTCAGGTTTCTCTTTAAATAATTCAATACTTAGGCTGTCTGAGTTGGGAATTTCAATTAATGATTCAAGAAAACCAATCTCCTCATTTCTAGGATCAAACTTATAATTTTTGTTTAGGTCATTAATTGCAACCAATAAGTATTTACCCTTTTTTACGTTACTGACTTCAAAATATGTACTATCAAGTGTATTTCCAACATATTTAGGTAGCGAGTTGTAAATTATCGAATCATTGAAATTTTCATCAACAGGATAAAGAAGTGTACTAATAAAAGTTTCAGGCTTTCTTTTATACACACTTTTGACATTTCCTTTAATTTTCAAAGAGTCAACATAATTTCCTGTTGAAAAAACGTATTTAAAATATGGAAGAATATTTCCTTCGTTATTATCAACAACACTTTGTCCAAAATTGTAAACAAATGTTGTGTTTTCAGGAAGAGTTTCATTAATGTCAATTTGTATGTACTTAGAAGCGCCAGACTGGGGGGATATTGAATAATAACTTTTGTCAATTGGGGGAGAAACAACAAGTTGCTTTCTAAAATCTTTTAACTTAATATACTCATCAAAAAAAAGTCTAATTCTCTTTTCCTTAAAATTAGTGCTGTTCTCCTTTGGGCTAGCATTGATAAGTTCAGGGGGGGATTCATCTTTGGGACCTCCTTCTGGATTTCCTCTTTTAGCACAATTCAATAATGAAAAACATAATATTGTTAAGATTACCAAATTAAATTTATTCATAATGACTAGAACTTACATGCAAATTAATAATATTTGAAACCAGTTGCTATTATAATTTAATTTATTAAAATATTACCACTATTTTTGCTTCCATGTCATCAGAAGATTTATTTAAAAGGGTTATCTCTCATGCAAAAGAATATGGCTATATTTTTCAATCCAGTGAAATATATGATGGATTAAGTGCTGTATATGACTATGGACAAAATGGTGTGTTGTTAAAAAATAATTTAAAAGACCTTTGGTGGAAGTCTATGGTTCAGTTTAACGATAATATTGTAGGCTTAGATTCTGCAATTCTAATGCATCCCAAAGTTTGGGAAGCGTCGGGACACGTTGAGGCATTTAACGACCCATTAATAGATAATAAAGATTCTAAAAAAAGATATAGAGCAGATGTACTAATTGAAGATTATATCGATAAACTTCATTCTAAAGTCCAAAAGGAAGTTGACAAATCTGAAAAGAAATTTGGAAAAGATTTTGAAAAGCAAAAATTTTTACAAACTAATAAAAGGGTAATAGGATATTTAGGGCTTATAAATGAAACAAAAAAGAATTTTTCCAAAGCGTTAAAAAATGATGATTTAGTCCTATTAAAAAATATAATATTAGAATTAAAGATTGTGTGTCCTATCTCCGGAACTAAAAATTGGACTGATGTTAAACAGTTTAATTTGATGTTTGAGACTAAATTAGGCGCTTCATCCGAAGAAGCCAAGGATCTTTATTTACGCCCTGAGACAGCGCAGGGAATTTTTATCAATTTTTTAAATGTTCAAAAAACAAGTAGACTTAAAATACCATTTGGAATTGCACAAATTGGAAAGGCTTTCAGAAATGAAATTGTAGCTAGACAATTTATTTTTAGAATGAGAGAGTTTGAACAGATGGAGATGCAATATTTTATTAAACCTGGAACACAAAAAGAATGGTATCATAGTTGGAAAGAAATGAGAATGAAATGGCACCATAACTTAGGGCTTGGTGAGGAAAATTATAAATTTCACGATCATGAAAAGCTAGCTCACTATGCTGAATCGGCATGTGATATTGAATTTAAATTTCCTTTTGGCTTTAAAGAGTTAGAAGGAATACATTCAAGGACAGATTTTGATTTAAACAATCATCAAAAAAAGAGTTTTAGGAAACTTAAATATTTTGATAGTCAAACAAATGAAAGCTATATCCCTTATGTTATTGAAACTTCTATAGGATTAGATAGATTATTTTTGGCTATTTTATCAAATTCTTTAAAGTATGAAGAGTTAGATGGAGGTAAGACAAGAACAGTATTAAAAATACCTTCAATTGTGTCTCCAATTAAGGTTGCTGTATTACCCTTATTAAAAAAGGACGGGTTACCTGAACTTGCTCGTAATATTTATGATAAGATTAAAATGATTTACGCTACTAACTATGATGAAAAAGATGCAGTTGGAAGAAGATATAGAAGGCAAGATGCCTTGGGCACACCATATTGTATCACTGTTGATCATCAATCATTAAAGGATAATACGTTTACTCTAAGAAATCGTGATTCAATGGTTCAAGAAAGACTTTCTTTTGATCAAATCATTGATAAGCTCAAAAAAGAGATGAGTTTAAATAATTTTCTAATTACATAAATGAAGATTTGTTCATACAACGTAAATGGAATAAGAGCAGCCATAAAAAAAGGTTTTATACAATGGCTTGATGATGAAGGGCCAGACATAATTTGCCTTCAAGAGATAAAAGCAAATCAAGATCAAATTGAATTAGAAATATTTGATAATATTGGGTATTCAAATAACTATTGGTTTTCTGCCCAAAAAAAGGGATATAGTGGAGTAGCAATTTTGAGTAAACACAAACCAAAAAAAATTCAATATGGTACAGGAATCGAATACATGGACTTCGAAGGTAGAAATTTAAGAATTGATTTCGAAAAATTTTCGGTTATGAGTCTTTATTTACCCTCTGGGACAAACCCCCAACGCCTAAATTATAAGTTCAAGTATATGGATGACTTTTTCGATTATATATCTTCTCTTAAAAAATCGATTCCAAATTTAGTAATATGTGGTGATTATAACATTTGTCACGAGAGAATCGATATACATGATCCCATCAGAAATGCAAATGTTTCAGGTTTTCTACCAAAAGAACGTGAATGGTTAGATAATTTTATGAGTTCTGGTTTTATAGATTCATTTAGGCATCTAAATCCCGACCCTCACTGTTACAGTTGGTGGAGTTATAGGGCTAATGCAAGGATTAATAATAAAGGATGGAGAATTGATTATAATTTGGTTAGTAGAAGCCTTAAATCAAATATTAAATCTTCTTATATTTTGAATAAAATCCACCATTCAGATCACTGTCCTGTTGTTGTTGAACTTAAATTTAATTAATGGAATATTCATTTTTGCCAAATACCAGCATCAAAGTAAGTAAGATATGTCTAGGAACTATGACTTTTGGACATCAAAATGATATGATAGAAAGTGAAGAACAAATGGATTATGCACTAGAGCAAGGAGTCAACTTTTTCGATACAGCTGAACTTTATCCTGTCCCAGCATCTGCTGAAAGATATGCTATCACTGAAAAAATTATTGGTAATTGGATGAATAAAAAATCAGTTAGGGACAAAATTATTTTGGCAACTAAAATTGCGGGACCAGGTGATTATACTAAACACATTAGAACAACTGGGTTTAGTGAAAAATCATTAATAGAGGCAGTTGACGGAAGCCTTAAAAGACTTAAGACTGATTATATAGATTTATATCAACTTCATTGGCCTGAAAGATCAACCAATACTTTTGGCCAAAGAGGATTCAAATATGTTGAGTCAGATAATTGGACTGAAAATTTCGAGAAAATTTTACATACTTTAAAAAAAATAATTGACTCTGGAAAAATCAGATTTGTGGGATTATCTAATGAAAACCCCTGGGGTGTTATGAAGTTTTTAGAACTATCTAAAAATAATTTACCAAGAATGATCACCATTCAAAATCCATACTCTTTACTCAACAGACTTTTTGAAGTTGGAAATTCTGAGGTTTGCATGAGAGAAAATATTGGATTACTTGCTTATTCACCATTAGGTTTTGGTGTTTTAAGTGGTAAATACTTAAATGGAAGCTTGCCTGAGGGAAGTAGGCTAAAGCTTTTCCCAAATCTTAGCAGGTTTGCTGGGAAAAAATCAATGGAAGCAACTGAATATTACATGAAAATTGCCAAAAAATATGATATTTCACTCACTCATTTAGCGCTATCTTTTGTAAATAGCAGACCATTTGTGACAAGTAATATTATTGGAGCATCTAAATTAGACCAGCTTAAAGAAAACATCGCTAGCATAAATATTAATATTGATGAGGATATGATTAAAGACATTGAAAAAGTACAGTCTATTATACCTAACCCTGCACCTTAAATAAGTCTTTTAATAGAGCTTCAATATTTTTGAATTGTAAAATTTTTAATTTTTTTGGTTTCAAAGAAATCTTTGTTTCACAACTTGTAATCAAGTATTTAAATCCTAATTTTTCAGCTTCATTAATTCTTTGATCTATTTTTGAAATGTTGCGAAGTTCACCAGAAAGGCCTATTTCAGCTGCAAAACAAACTCCTTTTGGAATAGGGGTATCTATATTACTGGACAAAATTGCAGCTACAACTGAAAGATCAATTGCAGGATCTTCGATTTTAATTCCACCTGTTACATTTAAAAAGACATCCTTGGAGCCAAGCTTAAAGCCAGCCTTTTTTTCCATAACTGCTAAAATCATATTAAGCCTTTTTGCATTATATCCTGTTGTACTACGTTGCGGTGTTCCATATACTGCACTACTAACTAGGGCTTGAATTTCAATCATAATAGGCCTTATACCTTCAATTGTTGCTGAAATTGCATTCCCACTTAGTTGTTGGTCACTATTAGAAATAAGTAGGGTACTTGGGTTACTTACTTGATTAAGTCCACTATTCAGCATTTCATATATTCCAATTTCTGATGTGGACCCAAATCGATTTTTTTTAGGCCTAAGTATTCTATAGATATGATTTCTGTCTCCCTCAAAATATAATACTACATCAACCATATGCTCAAGAACTTTTGGGCCTGCTATCCCACCGTCTTTTGTGATGTGTCCAACCAAAATTAAGGGAAGATTTGACTTTTTAGAGTACTTTAAAAATAGAGACGTTGATTCTTTAATTTGAGAAACACTACCAGGACTACTTTCAATTAAATCAGTCTGTAGTGTCTGTATTGAATCAACAATTAACAAATCTGGATTTATTGAGCTAATTTGATGAAGAATTGTTTCAACATTAGTCTCATTTAGAATCATACAATTTCCATAGTTGGATCTGACTCTATCTGCCCTTCTTTTAATTTGTTGTAAACTCTCTTCTCCAGTTACATAGAGTACTTTCTTTTTAAGTCCTAAAGATATTTGCAATAATAATGTTGATTTTCCAATACCAGGTTCTCCACCAATTAATACAATAGAACCAGGAACAATTCCACCACCTAAAACCCGATTAAATTCTTCATCTTTTAAATCTATTCTTGAGTTATCTTTTAGATCTATGTCTTGAACTTTTAATGCAATAGATTTGTTTTCTAAATCGCTAAGCCCAATTATTTTTTTATTAGAATCTTGAATAATTTCTTCAACAATTGTGTTCCATTGTTTGCATGAGACACATTGTCCCATCCATTTTGAATATCTGGCACCACAATTTTGACAAAAAAAAGCTGTTTTTATTTTAGCCATTTTGAATTGAAACAAAAAATTATTTGTTTAATATAGGTAAAAAAATAAAAGATAATGAACCAAAAATTATAATTAGTAAAGTTTGAGATGTCCAAACAATCCATCCAAATGCAAATGCATTTTCAAATGAAATATCGTACTGAACTAGAACAGATGAAATAGCTAGTGGATAAGCCCCTAAACCTCCATTGGTTAATGTCATTGCTATGACCCCAGCAACAAATGAAATAAAAATAGTTTCCAGGCTAATAGTTGAAGTTTCTTCCATGCAAAATTTTGAAATGTAAAACATGAAAAAATATGATATCCAGATAATCAAGGTATAAGCTAAGAAAAGCGGTTTATTTTTTGACTTAAAAACTGAAAAGACTCCAATTTTAATGTTATTTATAAAGGCGATTCTAGATTTCTTTAAGAAATCTTTAAAAAGAAATATTAGTAAAAAAATAATTAATGTAGCAAAAAAAACAAATATAAAAGTTTTGGTAGTTGAAAAATCAAAATCAATAATGGGATAGCTAACTAGTCCAATAAAAATCAAAGCTATTAGTATAATTAAATCGATAACTCTTTCACTAAATATCGTTCCTAATGTTTTATCAAAAGGAATTCCGTTATAAAAATTAATTAAACTTGCTCTTAAAAATTCGCCAGATCGTGGGATTCCTAAATTAGCTAAAAAACATATAAAAATTGACATAATAGAGTTTTTCAATTTTAAGTTGTAGCCTAGCGGATTGATCAATAGTTTCCATCTCAGAGCTCTAATAAAGTGACTGAAAACACCAACAGAGACTGCAAGGATTATATATCTGTAGTCAGCACTAGTAAAAGAATTTTTGATATTAATTTTTTCAAGTGGTGTTATATTATTAATTGAAAAATAGACTAATATTAAACCTATAAAAAGTGGAATTATAGTTTTAAATTTGAAAGATAATTTTTCTTTCATTTTAAAAAATTATTTTTTGGAAACAATATAGTTGGCTTAAATTTTTTTGCTTCCTCAAAATCTAATGTACAATAACTGATAATTATTATTTCATCTCCTTTCTGAACTTTTCTGGCTGCTGGACCATTTAGTGTAATTTCACCACTGTCTTTTTTGCCATTTATAACATATGTCTCTAGTCTTTCTCCGTTATTAATATTGACTACTTGAACTTTTTCACCAATAACCAAATTAGCAGCGTCAACTAGACTTTCATCAATTGTTATACTTCCTACATAATTTAATTCACAACCCGTAACTTTAACCTTGTGGATCTTAGATTTTAGTACATTAATTTGCATCGCCGCAAATATATATTAATTCAGCAAAATGTTGTCAATTAATCTAACATCATTTACTTCAACACATATAAAAGCTCTACAAATATTATCGTTTTTATAGTCATAATGATATAATGATTCATTGTCACATATTTCTAGGTATTGGACTTTAAAGTTTTTGATTTTTTCTATTGAATTTTTTACCTTTTTTATCAAATGATGTTGGGGTTTATTTCTAAAATTTGTTTTAATAAAAATTAAACTTTCATAAATAATGGATGCCATTTTTTTTTCGTGAGCTGAAAGAAGCATATTCCTTGAACTTAGGGCGAGACCATTTCTTTCTCTAACTGTTGGGCATATTTTTAAATTAACTTTAAGCTTTTCAATTATTATTAGTTTTTTAATTATCAAAACTTGTTGAAAATCTTTTTCTCCAAAATAAACATCTCTTGGCTCAAATAGATTCAAAAGTTTAGAAACTATTGTTGCAACTCCGTTAAAGTGATTTTTTCTATACTTACCCTCGAGCTTTTTATCCAGTAAATCAAAATCATATGCAGTCACAGACATATTTTTTCCGTAAATTTCATTGACTGATGGACTGAACACTCTCACTTTTTTTGAATAACGTTCTAACAGTGATAAATCTTCTTGAAGATTTCTCGGGTAATTTTCTAAATCACTTGATCTGTTGAACTGAGTTGGATTAATAAAAATACTTACCCAAACAATATCATTTTCCAAAACAGCTTTTTTAATTAGAGATAAATGACCCTTGTGAAGAGAACCCATTGTTGGAACTAAACCTATTGATTTCTTTAGCTTTCTTGAACTTTTTAACTGATTTAAAACCTCATTTTTCTTTGAAACACTAATCATTTAATAAAATTTTAACAATTACTATAGGTCTTAATTTGAACTAAATCTAACATTATTTTTGTAATTTTGCATTCTCATATTAAACGAGATTCAAAGAGAGGATTATATGAATGGAAAAAAAGTACTTTTCGTTTCTTCAGAAGTTATCCCATACCTTCCAAATAATGATATTTCATCCTTGACTTACGCTTTGCCAAAAATGGTCAATGAAAATGGTGGTCAAACCCGAATATTTATTCCTAAATATGGAATAATAAATGAAAGAAGACATCAACTTCATGAGGTTATTAGACTTTCTGGAATGAATTTAATTATTGATGATTTGGACATGCCTTTAATTATTAAGGTGGCATCTATTCCCAAGGAAAGGATGCAAGTTTATTTTATTGATAATGAAGAATATTTTAAAGATAGAGCTTTACATGAAAGTGAAAATAAAAAGTTGTATTCAGATAATGATGAAAGAGCAATTTTTTTTGCGAAGGGGGTAGTTGAAACAATTAAAAAGTTAAATTGGACTCCTGATATAATTCATGTTCATGGATGGATTGCCGCTCTACTTCCTCTTTACATGAAAGAATACTACAAAAACGAGCCTATTTTCAAAAACACTAAAGTGGTTGTTTCCCTTTATGAAAATGATATTGCTGGAAAATTAAATTCTAAAATTGTAAAAAAAATACAGTTTGATGAAGTCAATGGTGATACATTAAAAATTTTAGAAAAATCAACCTATTCTAGTTTGTTTAAAAATGCCATATTAAACTCTGACGGAATTGTTTTTGCAGGTGACAATATTGATGAATCGCTAGTTGACATGGCAAATAAAACTAAAAAACCCGTTCTAAGCTGTGGTTTTAAAGATGGTTTCAAGCAAGAATATTTAAATTTCTATTCCAATGAAATTTTGGATTAAATAGATGGATCATTATAAACTTATTATTGTCTTATTAATTCTTCTTTGTTCCTGTAACAAAGAATACAATACAATTGGATTAAATCTTATTGATAATGACCCTTTTGAAACGGATTTAGAAGAAGTACCAATTTTTGTTAAGATGAAAAAAGTACCTCCTTATGTTGTAAACCTTCTACAAACTTTTCAACTAGGTCAATATCAAGATAATATTTTTGGAAAGACTGATGCTGTATATTTTTCACAGATTTCACTTGAAACAGTTTCTCCTAGATTTGGAATATTCAACGAAAATGATGAAGTTAATGGAATAGATGGAAATATTGCTTGTATCCCCGAGGAAGAAAAAATTAAAGATGTGTTCTTAGACATACCTTTTTTTACTAATGTTGAAGATGATGATAACGATGGTGTGATTAACAGGTATGATGTGGATAGTACAAATCCACAAAGTGATAGCGATGGGGACGGAGTTTCTGATATTGTTGAAACACAAACCGGCCAAAACCCATTAAGTTCTGATACTGATGGTGATGGTATTCCTGATGGAGATGACGATGATTCTGTTAATCCAGATACTGGATCCACTTTGTATGATTTAGACTCAATAATTGGAAATGAAAAAGCCAAATTTAAAATCAAAGTTAGCGAGTTAGATTATTACCTAAGATCTTATGACCCAACCTCGAATTTTGAAAAATTTCAACAATATTTCTCAAATAATCAGATTCCTTCAAATTTTTCAGGAAAGGTGCTTTTTGATGACGAAGTTCAAATTAATCCAAATGAATTAGTTTTTTGGAATGAAGATAATCCTGATACATCTGACGAAGATGAGTCTACAACTCTAAAAGAGAGACTTTCTCCCAGAATTAGAATTCCTTTAGACAAAGATTTTTTTCAAAAAAAGATAATTGATAATGAAGGTTCAGAAATATTGTCAAATAATGAAAGTTTTAAATTATTTGTAAAGGGTCTGGTCATAGAAGCCTATGATTTTGATGAACCCATACATATGATTTTAAATTTTAGAGAAGCTGAAGTTAGATTGGTATATGATTTCAAAAAGTATAATAAGAATGGAACAGATGACGACACAACGGATGATGAAATTGAGGACGAAGAAAAATTTTTTAATTTGAAATTGGATGGGTATAGAATCAACTCAATTAAAAACGAACCATACCCTTCTAATATCACTACTCAAATTAGCGACACTATAAATAACCCTCAATCAGTTTTTCTTAAAGGTGGAGAAGGAATTATGGCCGAAATTGAACTTTTCAAAAATAATGATGGAGTTAATTTACTGGAAGAAATAAAGCAGAAAGAGTGGCTTGTGAACGAAGCTAACCTTACCATGTACATAGATCAAAATATGATATCATCTAAAGGAGGAATTGTAGAACCAAATCGATTATATGTTTATGATCTAAAAACTAAACAACCTTTAATTGATTATTTCATCGATGACACCAATGGACCAAAAGATTCTCAAAAAAAGATTATACATGGTGGAATTATTGAGCTTGATGAAAACAAAAAAGGTCTATTATATAAAATAAAAATTACTGAGCATGTCAAAAATGTTATCAGAAAAGATTCAACCAATGTAAAGCTAGGTTTAGTTGTCACCTCAGACATAAGCAGTTCTTTGAATACAGAGGTTCAGGACTCAGAACAAATTGAATTTATTCCTACTTCTTCAGTTATAAATCCATTTGGAACTGTTTTGATAGGCCCTAATCCTAACCCATCTGACTATAATAAGCGAATGAAATTAAATTTATATTATACAAAAGCTAAGTAATAAAGATTTTAAAGTTTCTTTCTCAGTCTAGCAACTGGAGCCCCAATCATTTCTCTATATTTAGCAACTGTTCTTCTTGCAATAGGATAACCTTTTTGATTAATTTTTTTTGTCAATTGGTCATCAGTTAGGGGATTAGTTTTATTTTCTTCAGTTATTATTTCTTTGAGCTCTTTTTTTATTTCAATAGTTGATACTTCTACTCCGTCAGAATTAACAATACCCTCAGAAAAAAAAGACTTTAATAGTTTGATTCCATAAGGACAGTCAACATATTTACTATTAGCTACTCTGGAAATTGTTGAAATATCCATTTTAATTTCATTTGCTATATCTTTCAAAATCATGGGCTTAATATCTGTTTCGTCCCCTGAAAGAAAATAATTTTTTTGAAAATTCATAATTGCCTCCATTGTTAAAAGTAAGGTTTGATTCCTTTGATTAATTGCATCAATAAACCACTTAGCTGCATCTAATTTTTGTTTAATAAAGGTCACTGCATCTTTTTGTGATCTTGATGTTTTTTTGGCAGCTTGATAACCAGAAAGCATATTTTTGTATTCTCTTGAAACATATAGGTCAGGTGCATTTCTTGAATTTAATGTTAAATTTAATTTATTATCGATTATTTCAATTTTAAAATCAGGAATAATAGTAGAATTCATTTTGGTTGATTCAGCAAATGCAGCTCCAGGCTTAGGATTTAGTTTTTCAATTTCAAGGATTGCTCTCTTCAAATCAATTTCAGAAATATTAAGTTTCAAAATAATTTTTTTAAAGTGCTTTTTCGAGAAAATTTCAAAACTAGTTTCAATTATTTTAATTGCATTACTAATATCTTTAGATACTTTCTTTCGTTTCAGTTGTATTAATAGACATTCTTTTAAATCCTGTGCCCCTACACCAGGCGGGTCTAACAAATGAATTATTTCTAAGATTTTTTCTATATTTTTTTTTGATGTATTTATCCCTTCTGTGAAGGCTAAGTCGTCTACGATATCTTCTAAATCACGTCTCAGATAACCAGTTTGATCAACACTTCCAACAAGAAATTTGGCAATCTCTAAATCGGTGTTGTTTAAAGAAAAAGATTGAAGCTGATTTGTTAATGATTGGTTAAAGCTAATACCAGAAACAAAAGGTAAATTTTTTTCTTCATCATCAGGACTATAATTATTGGAACTCAATTTGTAATCGGGGACATCGTCTTCACTCAAGTAGTCGTCAATGTTGATTTCATCTTCTTTTGAACTTGTATCATTATCATCTAGACTTTCGTCTGGGTAGGTTTCTTCTTTTCCTGACTCCAAGGCGGGGTTTTCTTCAATTTCTCTCGCTAGCCTTTGTTCAAGTTCTTGCAAGGGTAGTTGAATTAATTTCATCAGCTGTATTTGCTGTGGTGATAATTTTTGGGATAATTTAAGATGTAATTTTTGATTTAACATTTAGATTTATTCAATCCAAAAATACAAAAATCAGTTCGAAATTAAATGGGTTTTAAAATTCAGCATTTCTAGGTGTCCTTGGAAATGGGATTACATCTCTAATATTAGACATTCCGGTTGAAAATAAAATTAATCGTTCAAGGCCTAATCCAAATCCGCTATGTTTTACTGTTCCATATTTTCTCAAATCTAGATACCACCATAATTCTTTTTGATCAATTTTCAATTCTTTAATTCTGGATTTAAGAACATCGAGTCTTTCTTCTCTTTGAGACCCTCCAACGATTTCACCTATGCCCGGGAAAAGAATGTCCATAGCTTTGACAGTCTTATTATCATCGTTCATTCTCATGTAGAAAGCTTTGATTTTTGCTGGATAATCATAAACAATGACAGGTTTTTTAAAATGTTTCTCAACTAAGTATCTCTCATGCTCGCTTTGAAAATCAACTCCCCATTTATCTATTATGTATTTAAATTTTTTCTTTTTATTTAGTTTACAGTTTTTGAGTATTTCAAACGCATCAGAATATGTTATTTTTTCAAAATCATTATTTACTACAAAATTTAATCGTTCAATAAGGTTTAGTTCATTTCTGTCTTTTTGAGGTTTCATTTTGTCCTCTTGTTCGAGTCTGTTTTTTAAAAAATTTAAATCATTTTCGCATTCTACAATTAAATTTTTTAAAATACTTTTGATAAAGCTCTCAGCAAGATTCATGTTATCATTAAGATCGTAAAAGGCCATCTCTGGTTCTATCATCCAGAATTCCGCTAAATGCCTGGATGTATTAGAGTTTTCTGCCCTAAACGTAGGCCCAAAAGTATATACATTTCCTAATCCCATTGCGAGACTCTCAGCCTCCAATTGACCAGAAACTGTAAGGTTTGTTTCTTTAGAAAAAAAGTCAGACTCGTAACTTACCATATTTTTTTTGTCTATAGGAATATTTTTTAGATCAAGCGTAGTTACCTTAAACATTTCCCCAGCTCCTTCAGCATCACTTCCAGTTATGATAGGAGTGTTGACATAATAAAAACCTTTTTCTTTAAAAAATTTGTGAATGGAAAAAGAAATATTAGATCTAATTCTCATTATTGCACCGAAAGTATTGGTTCTAATTCTAAGATGGGCATTTTCCCTTAAAAACTCCAATGAATGTTTTTTTGGTTGAATAGGGTACGTTTCTATGTCACATTCGCCTAAAATTTTGATATCGGTTACTTTGATTTCTAAATTTTGACCTTTACCCATACTTTTAATCAAAGATCCATGTATTTTCAAGGATGTCCCAGTATTTATTTTCTCCAAAATTTCAGATTTCATAGTTTCAAAATCAACTACACATTGAATATTTTCAATACATGAGCCATCATTAAGAGATATAAATCTATTTGCTCTAAAAGTTTTAACCCAACCTTTAACAATAACATTTTGTGAATTTGGATTAAGTTTTAAGATATTTTTTATCTGTTTATAACTCATTTGGATATTGAATTAAAGTTTAGAATTGATTTATACATAACTAAATTAAACTGAAAGTATTTCTTTTTCTTTTTTAATATAGATACTATCTGTTTTGAATATATATTCGTCGGTTAATGTTTGTATGTCTTGTTCAGATATTGATTTTTGATCAGTTGAAACTTCACATTTCTTTAATTCATTATTCGCATCTTTTCTTGCATTTCTAATACTAATTTTTGCTTTTTCAATTTCTATTTTGGATATTTTAACTAGCTCCCTTCGCCTTTCTTCAGTAAGAGGTGGAATAGTTATAATTATCGATTCCCCGTTATTCATTGGATTGAAACCAATATTAGCTGACAATATTGCTTTTTCAATATCTTGAAGCTTATCTTTTTCCCAAGGTTGTATTGAAATGGTTTGAGAATCAGGTGTGTTAATATTCGCTAGTTGAGAAAGTAAGGTCATAGCACCGTAATAGTCTAATTTAATACTAGACAGCATTGAAGGATTGGCTTTACCAGCACGAATATTTAATAATTCTTTTTCTAAATGGTCTATTGAGTTTTGCATAGACTCGCGACATGCTTCGATAATGAATTCAATTTCTTCCAAACTATTTAATTTACAGTTGTACCAATTTTTTTCCCCTCCAGAATATTTTTTAAATTTCCTTTTTTGTTCATATTAAAGACGACTATAGGAAGTTTATTTTCTTTGCTTAAAGTGAATGCTGTTGAATCCATGATTTGCAGATTTTTATCTAAAACTTTATCGAAAGATATATCATGAAACATTGTAGCGTTATTATTTAATTCCGGATCCGAATCATAAATGCCGTCTACCCTAGTTCCTTTTAAAATTACATCAGCATTAATTTCGATTGCTCTTAAAACTGCAGCAGAGTCAGTTGTAAAAAAAGGATTTCCTGTTCCTCCACCAAAAATGACAACTCTACTCTTCTCTAAATGTCTAACTGCTTTTCTTTTAATATACGCTTCGGCGACAGCCTCAATTTTAATGGCAGTTTGTAATCGAGTCGGGGTGCTAATTTCTTCAAGAGCACTTTGTAATGCCAATCCATTGATTACTGTGGCCAACATTCCCATGTAGTCAGCTTGAACTCTATCCATTCCATTACTTGCCGCTGAAACACCCCTGAAAATATTTCCTCCTCCAATTACGATTGCAACCTGTACTCCATTTTCAGTTACAGATTTAATATCTTTAGCGTATTGGCTAATCCTGTTGGGGTCTATACCATATTGTCTTTCACCTAAAAGAGCTTCACCACTAAGTTTTAATAAAATTCTTTTGTAAATCATTTGATTATTAAATCAAATATAATCAATGATTTTATAAAAATTAAAAAATTATAAGAGAGAAACTCTTTTAAAACCAACAACCTTGAGTTCTTCGTTAAAAGATTTAATATAGGCGGATACGCTTTGTTTATTATCTTTTATGAAATCTTGATTTATTAAAGTATTGTCCTTAAAAAATCTTTTTAATTTACCTTTAGCGATATTGTCAAGCATTCCTTCTGGTTTACCTTCTTGTCTAAGCTGGTCTTTAGCTATTTCAATTTCTTTGTCAATCGTTTGTTTATCAACTCCATTTTCGTCTAAAGCTATTGGGTTCATGGCAGCAGCCTGCATAGCTATATTTTTAGAAACCTCTTCAATTCCATCAATATTTAGAGAAAGACCGGATAGGGTTGCTATTTTGTTTCCTGCGTGGATGTACTTCCCAACATAATTTGATGAAAGTTTTTCAAAATTTCCAACTACTAATTTTTCGCCGATTACACCAGTCTGTTCCAAAAGTTTTTCGCTTATAGTTATAGAGTCAATCTTACAGTTTAAAAGTTCATCTAAATTTTCACATTCAAGAGCAGCTTCAGCAATATTATTTGCCAAGTCCAAAAAACTTTCATTTTTAGCAACAAAGTCAGTTTCACAGTTTAGTGATATTATAACTCCTTTAGTAAAATCAGGACTTACCTTAGCGATAACAGCACCTTCTGAAGATTCTCTGTCTGCACGTTTTGCTGCAACTTTTTGCCCTTTTTTTCTTAAAACCTCAATAGCAGAATCAAAATCTCCATTAGATTCAACTAAAGCTTTTTTACAATCCATTATTCCAGCTCCAGACATTTTTCTAAGCTTATTGACTTCAACAGCAGTAATTTTTCCCATTATTCTTCTTTTTTATTTATTTTTTTTCTGACTCTTTTTTTCTTTTCCGTGGTGTTGCTAACTTTTTTTTCAACTTGTTCAGGTTTTTCTTCAACTGATTCAGATTTTTCTTCAACAATTTTATCTTCAGATTTTACATCAGAAGAATCAGCCTTTTCTTCAACAGCTTTTTCAGTTTCTTTTTCTTTTTCTCTAATGGACAATCCTTCATTAATTGCATTAGAGACAAAACTTAATATAAGTTTTATTGACTTGGAAGCATCATCATTGGAAGGAATCGCAAAATTAACTTCACGTGGATCACAGTTCGTATCAACCATTGCGAATATGGGGATGTTTAATTTTTGAGCTTCTCTAACTGCGATTTGTTCTCTTCTAATATCAACTACAAACAAAGCACCCGGAAGTCTCGTCATTTCTGAAATGGAGCCGAGATTCTTTTCTAATTTTGCTCTCAATCGTGTTATTTGAAGTTTCTCTTTTTTTGAAAGTGATTCAAAAGTACCGTCTTGCTTTGTTCTATCAATCGCGGACATTTTCTTTACAGCTTTTCTTATAGTAATGAAATTAGTTAACATTCCACCAGGCCATCTTTCAGTAATGTAAGGCATTTTGACCTCTTTGGCAGATTTCGAAACAATTTCTTTAGCTTGCTTTTTTGTAGCAACAAAAAGTATTTTCCTACCTGAGGAAGCAATTTTTTTTAAAGCTTCAGTACACTCGTCAAGTTTTGAAGCTGTTTTGTAAAGGTTAATTATGTGTATACCGTTCTTTTCAGAAAAGATATAAGGAGCCATGTTAGGATTCCATTTTCTAGTTAGGTGTCCAAAGTGAACACCAGCCTCAATTAGAGGTTTTATTTCAATTTTTGTCATTTTTTTTAGTTTACGTTCCGTATGATTAGCAATAAATTTTACAATTTATTTAGATGCTAAACTAAACTTCGCAATGCGAAATACGACAACATTTTACAATATAAATTTGAGCGTATATCCAGTTTAATAATTTATCTTTTAGAAAACTGGAATTTTTTTCTGGCCTTTTTCTGGCCATACTTTTTTCTTTCAACCATTCTTGGATCACGTGTCAATAATCCTTCTTTTTTTAATATTGGCCTATATTCTTCATTAAACTGACAGAGTGCTCTTGAAATAGCCAAGCGAATTGATTCTGCTTGTCCATTTGTTCCTCCACCATAAACATTCGCCCTAATATTAAAGCTTTTAATGTTTTCTGTTAACTCAAGGGGCTTTTTTATTTTCGACTGCAAAGATGGAGTTGGAAAGTAATCATCTAAATTTTTTCCATTTACGGTATGCTTTAGATCACCACCGTGTGTCATATAGACTCTAGCAACAGACTTTTTTCTTCTTCCAATCTTATGAATAACTTCCATTATTTAAATTCGTTTATGTTAATTGTTGTAGGGTTTAGACCTTCATGTTTATGATCATTTTCAGGGTAAACCTTTAGATTTCTGAAAAGATCGGATCCTAATTTGTTCTTAGGAAGCATACCCTTTACAGACTTTTCAACTAGTTTAATTGGATTTTTATCAAAAAGCTCTTGAGCAGTTTCAGATCTCTGTCCACCAGGGTAACCTGTATATCTAATGTATTTTTTTGATTCCCACTTTTTACCTGAAAGCCTAATTTTTCTTGCGTTAATAACAATCACATTGTCACCACAATCTACGTGAGGAGTGAAATTAGGTTTATGTTTTCCTCTTAGTAGCTTGGCAATTTTTGATGACAATCTTCCCAAAATTTGATCTGATGCATCAACCAAAACCCAGTTTTTATCTACTGTATTAGAATTTGCAGAAATTGTTTTATATGAGTTGGACTCCACAATTGAGATTTGTTATAATTATCGGCCAGCAAACTTACAATAATTAATGCAATCTACAAATCAACTTATATAAATTTTAGTGTGCATCAAACCAATTGTTTCCAGTCCCGATATCCACCCTGAGAGGGACCTTCAACTTAAAGGCTTTTTCCATTTCATTTTTGATTAATAAAGTCATTGTGTCAATTTCAGCTCTGTGAATTTCGAATATTAATTCATCATGAACTTGAATTAAAAGTTTAGATTTTAAATTTTCATCACAAATTTTATTGTAAATATTAACCATTGCTATTTTTATGATATCTGCGGCACTTCCTTGGACTGGAGCATTAACTGCATTTCTTTCAGCTGCCCCCCTAACCATTGGATTTCTTGAATTAATGTCTTTTAAGTAACGTTTTCTTTGCAAAACCGTTTCAACAAATCCATTTTCTCTTGCAAAATTTATTTGATTTGAAATATAATTTTTTAAATCAGGGTAAGCATCAAAATAAGACTCTATGAGCTCTTTTGACTGTGATCTCGTTAAATTAGTTTGATTACTTAATCCAAAAGCTGAAACTCCGTAAATGATTCCAAAATTCACAGTCTTAGCATTGCTTCTCTGTTCTCTGTTAACTTCACCTAAGTTTACATTAAAAATTTTAGATGCAGTTGAAGCATGTATATCAACGTTATCATTAAAGGCTTTAATCATATTCTTATCTTCACTTAGAGAAGCTATCACTCTAAGTTCAATTTGAGAGTAATCTGCCGCCAACATCAAGTAATCATCATTTTCACAAACAAAAGCTTTTCTAATTTCTCGACCTTTTTTGGTTCTTATTGGTATGTTTTGAAGATTGGGATTTGTACTACTTAGTCTTCCAGTTGATGTTACTGCTTGATTGAAAATTGTGTGAACTCTATTGCTTTCTGGACTAATTTGATGGGGAAGGGCGTCGACATAAGTATTTATTAATTTTTGTAGTGATCTCCAGTTCAAAACTTCTGAGATAATTGAATGTTCATTTACTAAACTGGACAGAACCTCTTCATTTGTTGAGAACTGACCAGTCTTGGTTTTTTTAGGTTTATCTTTAATTTTAAGTTTGTCAAATAGTATTTCACCTAATTGTTTTGGTGATCCAATGTTGAATTCCATACCGGATAACTTAAATATCTTTTTTTCAATTTTTTCCAGATCAAGAGTATATTTTAATGAAAGGGATTTTAATAATTTTTTATCAATTTTAATACCCTCAATTTCCATATTTGCCAATACTATCATTAATGGCATTTCTATTTGCTTAAATAAATCATATGATTTTGATTTTTTCAAATCATTTGTGATCGGTTCAACCAGTTGAAATGCTAAATCACTTTGAAGCATCAATAGCCTTTCAAAATTTTCATTAGCATTATTTATTGAGTTTGAATGGTTGTATCCCAAATAATTTTCAGAAATATTCATAAGGTCGTGACTAATTTCAGGGTTTATAATGTAATGTGCGATTTTAATATCAAACAAGTCACTTTTAATAAAGATGTTTTTTTTATTTAGAAATTTTATAGTTTTTTTTAAATCATAGCCAACAATTGTATTTTTTTTATTAGAAAAAATTTTATTCAATTCTTTATCTATTTCACTTGTCTCGAAGTAATAACTTTTACCTTCATTCCAACTTAAAGCAATACAGAGTTTATTAAATTCCTCTGGATGCTGTTGAACAAAAATTCCTATTTTTTTTTGTCTTGATGCTTTGGAAAGCATGAGCTTTTTTCCCAATTCTGAATTTATGTTTTGATAAAAAAATGAATTTGACTCAGTTTGAGAATGATTTTTTTTAAGCTTATCAATATTTTCAGTACTCTGGCTAAATAAGTCAAACTGAACTTCTTCGTTAAGGTTGATTTTATCTAAGCTTTCGGTTTTATTTTGGTAAATTTTTAAAAATGACTCAGTCATTCTTTTAAATTCAAGTTCAGCAAATAACTCTTTAATTTTGTCAATATTGGGTTGCTCTGTTTTGAAGCTTTCGAAATTGTACTCAATTGGAACATCTAATAATATTGTTGCCAATTGTTTTGATAGTAATCCTTTATCTTTATTTAGCTCAATTTTCTCTCTTAATTTTCCTTTTATTTTCTCAGTATTTTTTAAAAGATTTTCCATTGAACCAAATTCATGAAGGAATTTTTTTGCAGTTTTTTCCCCAACACCAGGAAGACCAGGAATATTATCTACTGAATCACCCATCATGCCTAAGAAATCGATAACCTGTTTTGGTTCTGAAATTTGAAACTTTTCTTGAACCTCTGACACTCCCCAGATCTCTATTCCATTTCCCATTCTTGCGGGTCTGTACATAAAAATATTTTCTGAAACCAATTGAGCAAAATCTTTATCAGGTGTAACCATAAAAACATCATAGTTTTTTTTCTCGGCATCTTTAGCAATAGTTCCAATTATATCATCAGCCTCATAACCGTTCTTTACCAAAATTGGTATTTTCATAGCATTTAAAATTTCTTTTATTATAGGCACCGATAAACTAATGGTTTCAGGTGTTTCACTTCTGTTGGCTTTGTAATCTTCAAAAATTGCAATTCTGTCTTGAGAACCTCCTTGATCAAAAGCAACAGCTAAATTTTCAGGAGATTCCCTTTTTATTAAATCCAGTAGAGAATTCATGAATCCCATAATTGCACTGGTATCAAATCCTTTTGAGTTTATTCTAGGATTTTTTATAAATGCATAGTAGCCTCTAAATATCAAGGCATAGGCATCAATTAAAAATAATCTTTCTCTATTGGCCATAAGACTCCAATTAAAGTTTTAATTTTGCATCCTAAAATTAAGGTATTAATATGAGATGGACTATAGCAATAGTAATGTTTTTAGTAATTGAAATTTATGCATATCAAGCCTTAAAAACAGCATTTAAATTTAATTGGATATCAAAAATCTACTTACTGACAAATTTTTTTGTTATCTCAATTTTGTTATATAGAATCCTCTACATAGAATACAATTCATTAAGTTATTCTGACCAGTTTTATGATTATTTGTCTATACCAATAGCAATGGTCATAACATTAACTGCTTTTAAACTAATAATATGTTTGCAACTCATAATTGAGGATCTTTTCAGATTAATTATGTTTTGTGTTAATACATTAAACTCAAATGAAACGGACAGTTGGAGTCTTAAAAGAAGAAGTTTTGTAAGCAAAATAGGCCTCTTTATTGCTTCATTACCAATCCCATTTGTTATGTATGGTATATTTAAAGGAAGATTTGACTTTAGGGTTATTAGATACGAAATTGAATTTGATGACCTTCCAAAAGAGTTTGATGGATACCGACTTACACATATTTCTGACATTCATGCTGGTAGTTTGTCTAACGAGAAGAAAATTAAATATGCTATTGACTTAATTAATAACGAAGGTTCGGAGCTGGTTCTTTTCACAGGAGATTTTGTTAACTCAAAGTCAAGTGAATTAATAAAATGGAAAGATCTTTTTTCAAAAATAAAATCAAAAGACGGAAAGTTTTCAATTTTGGGAAACCATGATTATGGAGACTATGTAGATTGGGGTTCTGAAGATTTAAAGAAAAATAATTTTCAAAATTTATTAGAAATACAAAAACAAATGGGGTTTAATGTTTTATTAAATGAAAACTTTAAAATTCAAAAAGGACAAAGTAAAATATTTGTTATTGGTGTGGAGAATTGGGGAAAAGGTGGATTTAGAAAAAGTGCAGACTTAGAAAAAGCTTGCTTAGGAATTAATAATTCAGATTTTAAAATAATGATGACTCACGATCCATCACATTGGGATCTAAAATTAAGAGATCACAAAATTAATTTTAATCTAACACTGAGTGGGCATACACATGGAATGCAATTCGGAATTGAAATTCCAGGTTGGGTTAAGTGGAGTCCTGTTCAATGGGTATACAAACATTGGGCAGGTTTATATTACGAAAAGGATCAGTACATAAATGTAAATAGAGGTTTTGGTGTTTTGGCATTCCCTGGAAGGGTTGGTATTAGTCCAGAAATTTCGGTAATTAAATTGAAAAAAACTTAATTTTATAATAATAATTAAACATTAATGTCAAAGTTTGGTGATTTAGTGGGATTAGATATACCAATATTGTTGGATTTTTATAATGACGACAATCAGATCTCAACAGTTATGCATCCAATTCTCAGAGATGTTGCTGCTGCTGTAGGTGACAAAGGGAAAGTAATCAAAATTAATGTTGATAAAAACAATGAATTAGCCGAAGCTCTTAGAATAAAAATGTTACCAACTCTGATGATTTACAAAAGCGGAGAAATGGTTTGGAGACAAAGTGGTGAACAGGATGCTGATACTCTGATTAATCTAATAAAAGAGTTCATCTAATCAGTTCTTTTTTTATTTTCTCAAGGAATATTGATTCATTTTCAATAAAATTTTCACTTAGTTTGTTTTGCTTTGCAGTGTTCAAAATTGTAGAAAACCTGAACAAACCGTCAGCAATATTTTCTATATATTCAGCTTTACTTTCATCATTCATTTCATTAAAAATTTCCAAACGTTCTTTTAGTTGATTTGATATATTTGAGTACAAATCGAGACAAAATCCGCTATTTTTGAACTTGCAAGTAGTTTCAAGAAAAGGGATCAATAAAGTGTAATATTCATAATCGCCATAGATTTCCTTTACAAAGTTAGTTTTTGACACAAAGTTTTCAATTGCTTCAGACTTAAATTCAAGATTGTTGGATCCCATTGAAGATTCGACCAAGGTTCTAAACCTTTCGGTATCTGTGATTATTTGATCAGTGAATGTGTAAATTGAGAACTGTGAATTTTCTGTCAATCCTAATTTGGAATAATAATCTAAACTTTGATCGTATTTTTTTTCTAATTGTTTATACAAAGAGTCTCCCTTTTCAAATAGACCAAGACTGTAGTATGTTGAAATATATGGTTCCACTAAACTGTAAAATCCAAAATATTCTAGAGGCATTTTTTCTAATGAAAGATCCAATATTTTTTCTGATTTTTCATATTCACCATCTTCAATTAGTTTTTGAGCCAGACGGTGTAAATTTCCCCTAAAAGAGATGCTATTCTTTCTTGTTTCGGGATCATGATATATGTCTGGACTTTGAGCGTTTCCCCATTCCCATCCTTTTACAATATTATACATTAATTCAGAATCGATTCTGCCAAGTTGATAAGGGTTTTCTTTACTAATTTTCGTTTGGATTGGTACTAACTTATAAACCAAACCATCCAATTGTAGATAGTCTTTCATCCAAATATATTCTGAATCATTATAACTTCCTCCAGTAAAATAAATTGGTCTTTTCCAGTCATTGTTAGCCAATATATCTAACATCATCATTTGATTTTTGTATAGCCCACTCTTAGGCAAGTCAATGTCTATGTAATCAACGATTAGATCTTTATCTTTTTCAGAAACAATACCGCTTTTTAGTACATTTTCTTTATTCACTGAGACTCTAATTTTATTAGTTGGATAATAAACCATGTTTTGAGTAAATTGTGGAATCTTGTCAACATCAGCTCCATATTGAGTAAGTAGACTTTTATATTTTGTTCTGGGATGGTCACTTGCCACCCAGTCCATAAAATCTTTGATATCCCACCTAACAGAGTCAATTAAAGATTCAAACTTTATGTAATCCCTAATTCCGTGTGCATATTGATTATGTTTAAGTTGGGATGGGATTGGGCTACTTTCATATGTTCTTTTTTTCATTTGATCAATGTACCAGTCTGTAGCAATTAAGCTTGTATTGATAGTTCTGACATCTGTTCTATAATTCTCAATCTCTTGAGCATACCATAATGCGAAAGTGTCGTTGTCTCCGATTGTGAATATCATTGAGTCAGCACCTTCCTTTATTGAATTAAGATAGGCTTTTGCAAGGGATTGTGCAGTATATCTCTCTGAGCGGTCATGATCATCCCAATTTTCATATGCCATTATTAATGGAACTACCATAAGGACTAAAATCATTGGATAAATAGAAAAAGTTTTTTTAAGATACTTTTTTAATTTTTCTTGAAAAGATAAAACACTAATACCTATAAAAATACAGAAAACATAGAAAGAACCAACTAATGCATAATCTCTTTCCCTAGGCTCAAAAACTCTTTCATTGACATAAACCTTTAAAGCCAAGCCTGTAAACAGGAACAAAACTGTTAAAATCCAAAATAAATTTTTGTCTTTTCTAAAAAGAAATATAAAACCTATTAAACCCAAAATCAAAGGCAAAAAATAATATTTGTTCCTGCCTTTATTATTCAAAATATCATCCGGAAGATTATTTTGTGGTCCTAATCTTAATTCGTCAATGAAATCAATCCCACTAATCCAATTTCCATTAGACAAATCATATTTCCATTGTTTATCATTTTGTTTTCCAGAAAAGTTCCATAAAAAATATCTCCAATACATTGAACCTATTTGATATTGAAATAGATATTTTAAGTTTGAAAAAAAGCTAGGTTTTTCAATATCGAGGTAACCTCCATATTGAGTTAAAAACTCGTGATAGCCATCTGAATCTATGTTGCCTTGTTGAAAGTTTACTTTGAATTGGTTTACTAATTGAACTAAATTTTGTTCATTTTTATATTCAAATTTAATCTCAAAAGGTAAATAACCGAAGTATTTCATGTAGTTTGAAGCGTGTTCAGAACTCCACATTCTAGGCAATAATCCAATGTGATCACTATTTGAATTAATTTTTCCATTTTCCCAAAAGTTGACAATAACATATTTATTTTTTACTGTGTCTTTTTCATATTTTGGTTTGTCATTTTTGTAGGGATTTAATTTGTCTTGGCCAGCATATGCATCCGAATACATTGGACCATAGAAAATATGGGTATCGGGATATTGTTCTAAATTGTAATAAGCGAGAAGAGCTCGGGCGTCAGATGGAGCATTTTCATTAATAACCGTATTGGCATTTGATCTTATTGGGATCATTAGCCATGATGAGAAGCCTACGAAAATGAATAGAATGCATAATAAAAATGTATTTGCATTAATAAAATTTTTCTTTTTGGTAAAACTTAATCCGTAATAAAAAAATGCTATTATTAAAACAGCCGTAAAAATTGTTCCTGAATTAAATGGAAGCCCCAAGCTATTAACAAAATAAACTTCCAAATTTCCAAAAAGAGCAAGTGTAGAGGGTAATAAAAGTTTAAATATAAATAGAAGTATTGCAATAGAAATAATATTCGCTAGTATGAAACCTCCAATTTTGGGACTTGGATTTTTTTTAAAAAAATAGATCATTCCTATTGCTGGAATTGCAAGTAAACCCATAAAGTGTACCCCAAATGAAAGACCTATTACAAATGAAATAAGTATTAACCATTTATTTCCATCTGGTTTTTCCATGTTTTCTTCCCATTTAAGACCTAGCCAAAACAATATTGCCATAATCATTGTAGCCATTGCATATACCTCTGCTTCTACTGCATTAAACCAAAAACTATCTGAAAAAGTATAGCACAATGACCCTAAAAAAGAAGAACCTAGTATAAGCGATGTGTTATATTTACTAATTTCTTTGTTATCAACTAATTTTATTTTCTTTCCCACAATTGTAATGGTTAGAAATAAAAAGAAAATTGTAAAAGCACTTGCAATTACAGACATCATGTTAACCATAAAAGCAATATTTTCATTTTCAGAAGCAAAAATTGAAAAAAACGCTCCTAACATTTGAAACAATGGGGCGCCAGGTGGATGTCCAATCTGAAGTTTTGATGAGGTTGATATATATTCAGCACAGTCCCAATAACTTGCTGTTGGTTCAACAGTCAGAGTATATGTAGCTAATGCAATTAAAAAACTTAAAAAAGCTAATGCAATATTATATCTCTCAAATTTTTTAAGACTTATCATATAAATAATTCAAAGCGAATTTATAAAATATATGGAACTAATTGTGAAGATTTTTTAAAGTTAAATAGTTTGCTTAGGAAAAACTTTGTATTAAATTTGCGAAGAATTAAATGGCCTATGGTGTAACTGGCAACACGTCTGGTTTTGGTCCAGAAGAGTCTAGGTTCGATCCCTAGTAGGCCAACAATTATTTTAACTTGCAAGAAAGTTTAGTTATTATTTATATATTTGCGTCGCATATGGAAAAAAAGAAGGGGACATTGTCCCCTTCTTTTTTAGAAAACATTAAAAATTATTAAATAAATGGAAAATTTAGCACTGATAGAATCTTTTTCTGAGTTCAAGGATGAAAAGTTCATTGATCGAGTTACATTAATGTCCATCCTTGAAGAAGTATTTAGGAATACATTAAAAAGAAAATATGGGGACGATGACAACTTTGATATTATTATAAACCCAGATAAAGGTGACTTAGAAATTTGGAGAAATAGAATTGTAGTTGATGACGGAAATGTTGAGGACGAAAATCAAGAAATATCCCTAACAGATGCAAGAAAGATTGAACCTGACTTTGAAGTTGGGGAAGATGTTTCCGAGGAAGTTAAATTGGTTGATCTAGGTAGAAGAACGGTTTTATCTCTAAGACAAAATTTGGTTTCTAGAATCAATGAACATGACAATGGCATAGTGTACAAACAGTTTGTTGATTTGGTTGGAGAAATATATACCGCTGAGGTTCATCACGTGCGACACAATGTAGTTATTTTACTGGATGATGAAGGAAACGAATTGATAATGCCAAAAGATAGACAAATCCCATCTGATTTTTATAGAAAAGGTGACTCTGTTAGAGGAATTATTGAATCTGTAGAGCTCAAAGGAAACAAGCCATCAATAATTCTATCTAGAACATCTCCGAAGTTTTTAGAAAAACTATTTGAACAGGACATCCCTGAGGTTTTCGATGGATTAATTTCTATCAAAAAAGTTGTTAGAGTTCCTGGAGAAAAGGCAAAAGTTTCTGTCGATTCATATGATGATAGAATTGATCCTGTTGGAGCATGTGTTGGAATGAAAGGTTCGAGAATTCATGGCATAGTAAGAGAGCTTGGAAATGAAAATATTGATGTTATAAATCATACAAACAATATTCAGTTATTAATTACCAGAGCCCTTAGTCCAGCCAAAATATCATCTTTAAAAATCGATGAAGACAACAAAACTGTCGAAGCATTCATGGACCCAGAACAAGTTTCTAAAGCTATTGGAAGAGGAGGTTTCAATATTAGACTTGCTGGACAATTAACTGGATACGAAATTGATGTTTATCGTGAAGGTGCTGAAGAGGATGTTGAATTAACTGAATTCTCAGATGAGATTGAAGAATGGGTTTTGGATGAATTAAAAAAAGCAGGTCTTGATACTGCTAAAAGTGTATTGGAGCAAGATGTTGAAGATTTAATCAAGAGAACAGATCTTGAAGAAGAGACTATATTGGAAATTAGAAAAGTTTTAACTGCTGAATTTTCTGACTAAATAATTAAAATGGCAGAATCAAAGTTGACAAGATTAAACAAGGTTTTAAGAGAATTTAATATCTCTTTAGATCGAGCAGTGGAATATTTATCTTCCAAGGGGCACGACATTGAAGCTAGACCAACAACAAAAATATCTCAGGATCAATACAATATTTTACTTAATGAATTTCAATCTGACAAAACAAGTAAGGTTGAGTCCCATGATTTAAGTGAGGAAAAAAGAAAGGAAAAGGAAGAGCTTAGAATTAAACTAGAGAAGGAATATGAAGAGAAGTTAAAAGCTAAGAAGGCTGTTATTGAAGCCAAAGTACAGTTGGTCAAACCAAAACAAGTTGGCACCATTGATTTAAACTCTCTAAAAAAACAAAATAATCCAGAGAATAAAGATGAAATAACAAAGGATTTGAAAGAATCCGGCAACACTGAGAAAAAATCTCAAGAAAAAGTTGATTCCAACGAATCAAAAATTGAAACACAATACAAAAAATTAAGTGGTCTCAAAACAGTTGGTGATAAAATTGATTTAGATAAATTAGAAAGCAAAAAAAATACTGAAACCTCAAAAACTTCCCTGCCCAAAAGAAAGAGAATTAGAATTACAAAAGATTCTCCTAAATTTAATAAAGATTCAAAAAAACAAAAATCATTCTCAAAGACAAAAACAGTTGAAACATCTGATGAGGATGTTCAAAAACAAATCAGGGAAACTTTAGAAAAACTTCAAGGCAAATCCTCGATATCAAAAGGAGCTAAATATAGAAAAGAAAAAAGGGATTCACACAAAGAAAAATCCGAAGAAGATCAAGCTTTAAGTGAGGCTGATAAAAAGAGTATTAAGGTCACAGAATTTATTACAGTTGGTGAGGTAGCCACTATGATGGAAATAACATCAACTGAAATAATTTCAGCATGTATGTCATTGGGTATCATGGTAACAATGAATCAAAGATTAGATGCTGAAACCCTTACTGTTGTTGCTGATGAATTTGGATTTGATGTCGAGTTTGTGACAGCTGATATAGAAGAAACCATCTCTGAAGAAACTGATTCGCCTGATCAACTTGTCTCAAGAGCACCAATTGTTACAGTAATGGGTCATGTTGATCACGGTAAAACCTCTCTATTAGATTTCATTAGAAAGGAAAATGTAATTGCAGGTGAATCTGGAGGAATTACTCAGCACATAGGCGCATATAGTGTTGAATTAGAAAGTGGACAAAAAATAACTTTTTTGGATACTCCTGGACATGAGGCCTTTACCGCAATGAGGGCACGTGGAACTCAAGTTACAGACCTTGTTATAATTGTAATTGCTGCCGATGATGATATTATGCCACAAACAAAAGAAGCTATTAGTCATGCTCAAGCTGCTGGAGTACCAATAATTTTTGCTATAAATAAAATTGATAGTCCTAACTCTAACCCTGAAAAGATCAAAGAAAAACTTTCTTCCATGAATTTATTAGTTGAAGAGTGGGGAGGGAAAATACAATCCCAAGACGTATCTGCCCTTAAAGGTGATGGGATAGATGAGCTTCTCGAAAAAGTTTTATTAGAGGCAGAGTTTTTAGAATTAAAAGCAAATCCAGACAAGTTAGCTATTGGGTCTGTAGTTGAAGCTTACCTTGATAAAGGTAAAGGTTATATTTCCACAATACTTGTTCAATCAGGTACATTAAAAATTGGAGATTATTTGTTGGCAGGTCAGCACAGTGGAAAAATAAAAGCTATGCAAGATGAAAGAGGAAAAGCCGTTTTTGAAGCTGGCCCATCATCTCCAGTATCAGTTCTAGGCTTGGATGGCGCTCCTCAAGCAGGTGATAAATTTAATGTTTTTATAAATGAGAAAGAAGCTAAACAAATAGCTGTAAAAAGAACACAGCTCGTTAGAGAACAATCAGTAAGAACACAAAAACACATTACACTTGACGAAATTGGAAGAAGGATAGCTCTTGGAGACTTTAAAGAGTTAAATATAATTTTAAAAGGTGATGTTGATGGATCTGTCGAGGCATTAACAGATTCTTTTCAGAAGCTTTCTACTGAGGAAATACATGTTAATATTATACACAAGGCTGTAGGAGCAATAACAGAGTCAGATGTTTTACTCGCTTCGGCATCTGATGCAATAATCATTGGTTTTAACGTCAGGCCAACAGGAAATGCAAGACAAATTGCTGATAAAGAAGAAATAGATATTCGAAACTACTCTATAATTTATGATGCAATTAATGACCTTAAAGATGCAATGGAAGGCATGTTATCTCCAAAATTTAGAGAAGAGGTTACTGGTACCGTAGAAATCCGTGAAACATTTAAAATATCTAAGGTTGGAACAATAGCAGGGTGCATGGTAACTGATGGAAAAATTTATAGAAAGTCTAACGTTCGACTAATAAGAGACGGTGTTGTTATAACATCTGGAACTTTAGAATCCTTGAAGCGATTCAAGGATGATGTAAAAGAAGTTTCTAAAGGATATGATTGTGGTATTCAGATAAAAAATTACAATGATATTTCAATTGGTGATATTGTTGAGGCATACTCAGATGTCGAAATAAAAAAATAAAATTAATTAGGCCTCAAGATAAAAGCTGATGGAAAATTTATCTTGATTTCTTTAAGCTTTTTAATTGCATCAATTTTTGAAATATATTTGCCTATTCTTATTTTATAGTATGGGGTTTCAAAACTAAAAAACAATTCTTCAGTTTTCTCATTTTTTAATTTTTCAAACAGTTCATTGCCTTCATTAAAATTTCCGCTAAAAACCTGGATTGTATACTGTCCTGAGGTAAAATCTTCCTTATTCACCTCCTTTTTTAAAGAAATAATACTGTCAAGTTTATTGTCCTGAGTAATCTTTAGTGCACCATTTTGTCCTAAACAAAAGCAATAAAAAAGTAAAAATATTGTTTTGAGTAAAACGTTCTTATTTGATAACATAGTTGCAAATATATATGGATATTTTTTATTTCTAAACATACGTTACAAATGCACTATTTAGAATGGTTATAAATTAAAAAAAATAGATATAATGTTAGTATGTAAAAACATTTTTGTGTTGTATTTTTACATCAAAATTTGAGACAATTTTTTTTAATTTTTTAGTGAAAAAAAACAGCATATTTTTTCATCTTTTTTCTCACCTCTTTTCAAAGGTTCGGTTGATGACCTTTTTCGGTTTAATTTCATTTTTTTCAATCCTATTTTCTGCCAATTTGATTGCTCAGGAGCCTGATGTTCAAAAAGGAAAATCTTTATTCAATTCTCAATGTGCAGCTTGTCACAAGCTTAACAGAAATTTGGTTGGTCCTGCTTTAAAAGGGGTTTCAGCTAAGTATGAAAAGGATTGGTTGTACTCATGGATAAAAAATAGTCAAGCAATGATTAAGTCGGGTGATCCTCAGGCGGTTGCTATTTATGAGGAGTACAACAAGGTCGCTATGAATGCGTTCCCTAATTTATCAAATGAGGATATTGATAATATTTTGGCCTACACAGATTATGTTCCACCCAAACCAACGCCACCCCCAGGTGCTCCGGTTGCTCAAACTTCATCTTCCAGCTCAACAAACGATATTATTCTGATTCTTTTATCATTTGTTCTGCTTGTACTGGTCATGCTTCTTTATTTGATAAATAAAACCTTAAAAAGCTTAGTTAATCAAAATACTGTTTTCGCTGATCAACAAAATAATAAAAAAGGAATTCCAATATGGAAAGCTTTCGCTAAAAACCAGTTTCTTGTTTTTTGTTCTGTAATTTTTCTTCTGCTTTCAAGTGCTTATTATGCTTACGGTTATATGTTGCAAGTTGGTGTAGATCAAGGTTATATGCCAATTCAACCAATCCATTATTCTCACAAGATTCACTCTGGTGCAAACCAAATTGAATGTCAGTATTGCCATTCGTCAGCTAAAAAATCTAAACACTCGGGAATACCTTCACTCAATGTTTGCATGAACTGTCATGAAAATATTGCAGAGTACAATGGTGAAGAAGATTTGGAAAAAGGATACACTAAAGAATTTTACACAAACGAAATAAAGAAACTTTACAAAGCGGTTGGTTGGGACGAAAATTCTCAAAGTTATACAGGGGATACGGAGCCTGTTAAGTGGGTTCGGATTCACAATCTTCCGGATTTTGTTTATTTCAACCATGCTCAACACGTAAATGTGGCTGGAGTTGATTGTAAAACCTGTCATGGTCCCGTCGAGGAAATGGAAATACTATATCAACACTCATCACTAACAATGGGTTGGTGTATCAATTGCCACAGGGAGACGAATGTTGATTTAAAAAACAATGAGTACTATCAAAAAATACATGAAGAGTTGTCAAAAAAATATGGTGTAGATGAATTGACTGCTGCTCAAATGGGTGGATTAGAATGTGGAAAATGTCATTATTAGAAAATAGAACGTAATTAAATGGGTAACCAAAAAAAATATTGGAAAAGTGAACTAGAGTTGTCTTCTTGTGACAATACTATCGACCATTTAAAAAATAATGAGTTCATAGATCAATTACCAACAGATTCTTTTCTATCAGATAAAAACCAACTAGAGCAGTCTAATACCAACAGGAGAGACTTTTTGAAATACCTGGGTTTTAGCACAGCAGCCGCTACATTAGCTAGTTGTGAAGGACCAGTTAACCGTTCTATTCCCTATGTTTTGCAGCCAGAAAGAATAATTCCTGGTCTAGCAAATTATTACGCCACAACAATTGCAGATGGTTTTGATTTTGCAAACGTTCTTGTTAAAACACGTGAAGGTAGGCCCATTAAAATTGAGAATAATATAAAATCAAAAGTAAGGTCTTCTGCAAATGCTAGAGTTCATGCCTCTGTATTGTCTATGTATGATAATATGAGAGTTAAGGCTCCAACATTAAATGGAGGTGAAACAACTTGGGATAACCTTAATAAAAGTATGATTTCTTTGCTAGAGTCAATGAAAGACAACAATAAGCCTGTTGTTTTATTAACTCAAACCTTTGCAAGTCCTTCCACGTCAAAAATAATTTCAGATTTTATAAAAAAATATCCTAACGTTTTTCATGTAGTTTATGATTCAATTTCTGATTCAAAAGCTCTTGATGCATTTGAAGTTGCGTATGGAGTTAGAGCGTTACCAACATACGATTTTTCCAAGGCTAAATATATTGTTTCTGTAGGTGCTGATTTTCTTGGCGATTGGCAGGGGGGGGATCATGACTCTGGATATGTTAAAGGTCGGATTCCTGAAAGAAATAAGGATGGAAAAGCTAATATGTCCAAACATATTCAAATTGAATCCAACATGACTATAACTGGGTCAAACGCAGATAAGAGAATTCCACTATCTCCCTCTCAACAAAAAATTGCTCTAGCCAAAATCTTTGGATATGTCTCTGGAAATGAAGTTGGCGGTGAACTGCCTTCAAAGTTAGATGAATCGTTAAAAAAGATTTCGGAAGGTTTGAAAAATGCAGGTTCAAAAGGCTTATTGGTAACAGGAATTGATGATGTGGATGCTCACTTGATTACCCATGAAATTAACGAGTTATTAAATAGCCAGGCATTTAAAAAAGATGAGCTTTCTCTAATTAAAAACTCTGATGATAAAAAGATAACAAAACTTATTAAAGATTTAAATAAAGGCTTGGTTCACGGTATTATCATGGCGGGAGTTAATCCTGTTTACACTTTGCCAAATTCCAAAGATTTTATTTCAGGTTTAAGTAAAGCAGAATTTTCAGTTTGTTTTTCAATGAAAAATGATGAGACGGCGTCCATATCAAAGTGGGTTGCAGCTTCCCCTCACTCATTAGAGTCTTGGGGTGATAACGAACTGGTTTATGGAAAATATAACTTGACTCAACCTACAATTAGACCACTGTTTGACACCAAGCAATTTCAAGATTGTTTACTTAACTGGATAGGCTCTAGTCAAAGTTTTTATGAATTCATAAAAGACAATTGGCAAAAAAATATAATAAAGGGCTCAACTTGGAACCAAGTTTTACACGATGGGTTTTATGATTCAGAAACTAGACAGGTTTTAAAAAAACAGATTATTAATCCTCTTGAAAGAGCTAAATCCTTGTCAAGATCAAAATCTAATGGTATTGAACTCGTACTTTACACCAAAACTGGCTTAGGTGATGGACAACAAGCCAACAATCCTTGGCTTCAAGAGTTTCCCGATCCAATAACAAGAGTATCATGGGATAATTATTTAACAATTTCAAAAAAAGACGCTGATCAAATTGGATTAAAGAATTACAATGTCGCTAATGGCGCACTTGATAGTAATTATGCTCTGATCACGGTACAAGGAGAAAGTTTAAAAGTTCCAGTGATTATTCAGCCTGGTCAAGCCGAAGGATCTGTAGGTCTTGCTTTTGGATATGGTAAGACTAAGGCGTTAAAAAAAGAGATGCAAGTTGGTGTAAATGCATACAAGCTTTACAAAGGTTTTAACTTGTCTCAGAATGTTAAATTAGAGTCAATTAATGAAAATCATGAGTTTGCATGTGTACAATTGCACAATACATTAATGGGAAGAGGAGATATAATTAAGGAAACTACACTTGAAGTTTTTAATACCAAAAGTGCAAAACACTGGAACTCTGTTCCAAAAGTTTCTTTAAATCACATTGAAACTCCGGTAACATCCCCCGATGTCGATTTGTGGGACGAGTTTGATAGATCAATTGGTCATCATTTTAATTTATCAATTGATCTAAATGCATGTACAGGGTGTGGGGCGTGTGTTATAGCATGTCACGCTGAAAACAATGTTCCTGTTGTTGGAAAAACAGAAGTCAGAAAATCAAGAGACATGCATTGGCTTAGAATTGACCGCTACTATTCATCAGAACAAACCTTTGAAGAAGATATTGAAACAAAAGAAAATATTTCTGGTATTTCAGATTCACTTTCAGTCTTTGGCGAAATGGAAAAACCCGCTGATAATCCACAAGTTGTTTTTCAGCCTGTAATGTGTCAGCACTGTAACCATGCGCCTTGTGAAACAGTTTGCCCCGTTGCAGCTACATCACATGGAAGACAAGGGCAAAACCACATGGCTTACAACAGATGTATAGGAACAAGATATTGTGCCAACAACTGTCCTTACAAGGTTAGACGATTTAACTGGTTTTTGTATAATAATAATGATGAATTCGATTTTAATATGAACGACGATTTAGGAAAAATGGTTTTAAACCCTGATGTTGTTGTTCGCTCTCGTGGAGTTATGGAAAAATGTTCTTTCTGTATTCAATCCACTCAAGCAGTTATTTTGAAAGCTAAGAATGAAGGTAGAGAAGTCAAGTCTGGAGAGTTTAATGATGCATGCGCTTGTTCTGCAGCATGTTCTACAGGAGCAATGAAATTTGGTGATATCAATGATAAGGAAAGTGAGGTTACTGCTTTAAAAGAAAAGGATAGAGTTTACCATTTATTGGAATATGTTGGTACAAAACCAAATGTTTTTTATCATGTAAAAGTTAGAAATACTGATGAAACTTAATATTATTAATTTTAAATAAAAATATGGCATCTCATTACGAAGCACCGATACGAAAGCCCCTTGTTACAGGTGGTAAGTCATATCATGATGTTTCAGTTGATATTGTAAATGCTGTTGAGGGAAAAGCCAATAAACAATGGTGGATAGTCTTTTCAATCGCCCTTATTATGTTTTTATGGGGAATAGGTTGTATCATATATACTATTTCTACTGGTATAGGTGCTTGGGGATTGAACAAAACAGTTGGTTGGGCGTGGGATATAACAAACTTTGTTTGGTGGGTTGGTATTGGCCATGCAGGAACATTAATATCAGCTGTTTTATTATTGTTTAGGCAAAAGTGGAGAATGGCTATTAACAGATCTGCGGAGGCAATGACTATCTTTTCTGTTATTCAAGCAGGATTATTTCCCATAATTCACATGGGAAGACCATGGCTAGCATTTTGGACTTTACCAATACCCAATGCATATGGATCACTCTGGGTTAATTTTAATTCTCCTTTACTCTGGGATGTTTTTGCAATTTCTACCTATTTGTCTGTTTCATTGGTCTTTTGGTGGACAGGCTTATTACCTGACTTTGCGATGATTAGGGATCGTGCAGTCAAGCCGTTTCAAAAGAAAATTTATAGTTTGGTAAGCTTTGGATGGAGCGGAAGAGCAAAAGATTGGCAAAGGTTTGAGGAAGTTTCATTAGTTCTTGCTGGATTAGCAACTCCACTTGTACTGTCTGTACATACTATTGTGTCATTTGATTTTGCGACTTCTGTAATTCCAGGTTGGCATACCACTATTTTTCCTCCATATTTTGTTGCAGGAGCAATTTTTTCTGGTTTTGCAATGGTTCAAACTTTACTAATAGTTATGAGAAAAGTTTCCAATTTGGAAAATTACATAACTATTCAACATATTGAGTTAATGAACATAGTAATTATGATTACAGGCTGTATTGTTGGATGTGCATATATCACTGAACTTTTCATTGCGTGGTATTCTGGTGTTGAATATGAGCAATATGCTTTTCTCAACAGAGCAACAGGACCCTACTGGTGGGCTTATTGGTCCATGATGACTTGTAATGTTTTTTCTCCTCAGTTTATGTGGGTTAAAAAGTTGAGAACCAGTATTGTTTTTTCATTTGTAATCTCGATTGTGGTCAACATTGGAATGTGGTTTGAAAGGTTTGTAATCATAGTAACATCACTACACAGAGATTATTTACCATCTTCATGGACTATGTTTTCACCAACAGTTTTTGATATAGGTATTTTTTTAGGTACAATTGGTTTCTTTTTTGTTTTATTTTTACTTTACTCGAGAACATTCCCTGTAATTGCTCAAGCTGAAGTCAAAACAATTCTTAAAACCTCAGGGGATAATTATAAAAAAATGAGAGATAAAAATGGCTGAAAAAACACTACATGCGATATACGACGATGACGATAAGTTGTTAGCTGCCGTTAAAAAAATTAAGGAGGCCAAAATTGATATTGAAGAAGTCTATACTCCTTTCCCTGTACACGGTTTGGATAAGATCTTGGGACTAAAAGAAACTCGTTTGGCGATAACAGCATTTATTTACGGGTGTATCGGTTTTTCTTTTGCAATATGGATGATGAATCACATAATGATTTTAGACTGGCCACAAAATATTGGAGGTAAACCCAGTTTTTCATTCATTGAAAATATGCCATCATTCGTTCCCATCATGTTTGAACTTACTGTGTTTTTTGCAGCCCATTTAATGGTAATTACTTTTTATTTGAGAAGTAAATTATGGCCATTTAAGGAAGCTGAAAACCCTATTCCCAGTACTACCGATGACAAATTTTTAATTGAGATAAAGTTTGATGGTAGTGAAAAGGAAATAAAAAAATTAATTAAGGAAACAGATGTTTTAGAAATTAAACTCCATTCAAATAAAAAAAATGATAATGACTAAAAAAATTAAATTTATCGTTTTAATTCTGGGCTCAATTTTATTGAAATCTTGCTTTGATTCATCTAGACCCAATTACCAGTATTTTCCAAACATGTACGAAGCAGTTGGTTACGACGCTTATGACGAATCAACAGCTTTTAAAATGGGAACTGAAGCTCAGTTACCAGTTGAAGGGACAATACCTAGAGGTTGGATGCCTTATGAATATGATGACACCAACGAAGGTTACGATTCAGCTAAACTGAATCTAATAAATCCGCTTGAGCAAAATACTGAAAATTTAAAAATAGGTAAAGAATTATATGGGGTTTATTGTGCTGTATGTCATGGCTCTAAAGGAGATGGACAAGGGATTTTGATGAAAAGGGAGAAGTTTCTTGGAATCCCAAGCTATGCAGACAGAGAAATTACTGACGGTAGTATTTATCATGTTTTGATGTATGGCAAAAACTTAATGGGCTCTCACGCTAGCCAGGTTGATTATGAGGAAAGGTGGCAAATATCACAGTATGTAATGACCTTAAGGGAAGATTTAATAAAAAAGTAATTTGGTAAATGTATTCTATAACTAAAAATATAAAAATTCTTTCTTTTTCAATGATGCTGATTGGGTTGCTTGCTTTAGCTTATGGATTTTATTCAGCTCCCCGTTCTTTAGAAGAGGCTAAAGAAATGGTCTCTAACCATGGTTATGATGATCATGGGTCCAATTATGGAGAAGAGTACAATTCCAATTCAATACAGAATAAAGATAAAACTAATGTAGACCTGCAAGAGGATAGCCATAAAATGTCCCATGATGAGCATGTTTATCACCAGTTGAGTAATAGACCATGGTCTGCTTTATATGTTGCTGCATTATTTTTCTTTTTGATATCACTAGGCACTCTGGCATTTTATGCTATTCAAAGAGCCTCTCAGGCAGGATGGTCTCCAATCTTGTTTAGAGTCATGGAAGGAATAACTGGGTACTTGCTTCCTGGTTCAATTATTGTATTTGTAATATTGGTCTTGTGTACCATGCACTTAAATCATGTATTTGTCTGGATGGATCCTGAAGTTGTAGCTCATGATAAAATAATTCAAGCAAAGTCTGGATATTTAGATTCAACATTTTTCTTAGCAAGAGCAATTTTTTACATATTAGGCTGGAATCTATATAGATATTTTTCAAGAAAATTTTCTATTGCACAAGACAAATCGGATGGTATTGTTAACCATGTAAGAAACTTTAAGTTGTCTGCTGGATTTTTGGCTTTTTTCATCGTAACCGAATCGATGATGTCATGGGATTGGATAATGTCAATTGATCCACATTGGTTTAGCACGCTTTTTGGTTGGTATGTATTTGCTAGTATGTTTGTTTCTGGAATTACTATGATTGCTTTGATTACAATTTATTTAAAATCTCAGGGATATTTGGAAAAAGTTAATGACAACCATATGCATGATTTGGCTAAATTTATGTTTGGTGTTAGTGTTTTTTGGGCATATCTTTGGTTTTCTCAATTCATGTTGATTTGGTATGCTAATATTCCAGAAGAAGTCGTTTATTTTGTAGCTAGAATTCAAGATTATTCTTTGCCCTTTTGGGGTATGATTGTAACAAATTTAATTTTCCCTTTTCTAGTGCTAATGAATAGTGATTACAAAAGGGTTAATTGGTTGATAGTAATGACTGGTATAGTCATTTTATTTGGCCACTACTTGGATTTTTATAATATGATTATGCCAGGTACTGTAGGTGACCAATGGTTTATTGGTGTCCCTGAAATTGGAGGGATTTTATTTTTTGGTGGTTTATTTATTTATGTAGTTTTTAAAACTTTAACAAAAGCATCTCTTGAACCAAGTGGAGATCCTTTGTTCAAGGAAAGTGAAAAGTTTGTTTATTAATTAAAAGATAATGATAGCGTTAATAACAGGAATGGTTTTGATTTTAATGGGTATTGCGATTTGGCAAATAAGTAATATCTATAAACTGATTCAAAACAAAATGGGTAAAGAAAAGGATGATTCCCAGATTGCAAATGAAAAAGATAATGATACACAAGGAAAACTCATGTTTGCTTTTCTAGTATTCATTTATCTAGTAACTATTTATTGTTTTTGGGCATATACGAAGGTGCTTTTACCAGAATCTGCTTCTGAGCATGGTGTGCCCTATGACAGGTTGCTATGGATCTCATTTGCAATAATTTTATTTGCACAAACAATAACTCAAGCAGTATTGCATTATTTTGCCTATAAGTACCGTGGAATTAATAATAGAAAAGCCTTTTTCATAACACACGATAATAACTTAGAGTTGGTTTGGACTGTTATTCCTGCTTTTGTTTTTTTCGGTTTAATAATTTATGGGATGGTAACATGGGGACAAATAATGAATTTTGATGATCAAGATGAGGATGCCCTTGTTATTGAGTTGTACGCTGCACAATGGAACTGGAAAGCTAGATATGGGGGACAAGACAATGTTCTTGGAGATGCAAATGTTAGATTTTTAAACGATTTTGATGGAAGAAATTCTGTAGGAATTGATTCATCTGATCCCAATGGTTGGGATGATATTGTTGTTTCACAAGAGTTTCACATCCCCGTCAACAGAAAAGTTATTTTTAAAATGAGATCACAAGATGTTTTACATTCTGCATACATGCCCCATTTTAGGGCACAGATGAATTGTGTTCCTGGAATGATAACAGAGTTTGCTTTTACACCAACAATTACAACTGCAGACATGAGAATGAATCCTGATGTTGCATCAAAGGTGGAAAGAATAAATAAAATCCGTTATGATAATAGTCAAGAACTGATCGCAAATGGTGAGGAAGGTTTAGAACCATATCAGTTTGACTATTTATTGCTTTGTGCAAAAATTTGTGGATCTTCGCACTACAACATGCAGATGAAAATTATTGTTGACAGCGAAAAAGATTACAATAAATGGATATCACAACAACCTGCATTTTCTTCGATTATGCAATAAGTTATAAAAATGAAAGAG
>Ga0209036_1000038_pt1 | contig 44478 bp, 38 predicted proteins | sample MarorgKNORR_S2LV_3_FD_188222 | JGI IMG/M metagenome (GOLD analysis project Ga0209036, IMG submission 188222) | Marine microbial communities from the Southern Atlantic Ocean, analyzing organic carbon cycling - DCM_A/KNORR_S2/LV (SPAdes) (version 2) | ecosystem: Environmental > Aquatic > Marine >... | reverse complement strand
TAGGTGATATCGGCTTTCATCCAGAGGATAGCGGCTTTGACGTTAATGTTGGTGGAAACAGACATGGAGGGCCTGGTGGTTATTTTGCACCATATCCTAATCCAGTTTTAACAGACGAACCAAAAGGAGAATATTTAACTGATCGAATTGGAGATGAAGTTGTTAAATTCATTACTGCAAACAAAGAAAATAATTTTTTTGCCTATGTACCTTTTTTCTCTGTACATACTCCGATTCAATCCAAACCCGCTTATCAAAAAAAATATGTTAAAAAAGATTCTAATGAATATCATAATCGTGCAGATTATGCTGGAATGATTCAATCTTTAGACGAAAATGTAGGCAAAATACTTGATAAAATTGATTCACTTAACTTATCTGAAAATACACTAATTATATTTACCTCAGATAATGGTGGAATAAGAGCAATTTCAAACCAATATCCTTTAAGAGCTGGAAAAGGATCGTATTATGAGGGTGGCATTAAAGTTCCATTGATTTTCTCTTGGAAGGGAAAAATTGATGCTGAAACAGAGTCTTATGATAGAATTTCAAATATTGACTTCTACCCTACCATAAAAAAATTGGTTGGTTACACCAGACCAATTGATTTAGACGGAAAGGATATTAGTCCAGTTTTATTTGGAGAAAAACTCAAAAAAAGAGAGTTATACTTTCATTTCCCAATTTATCTTGAACCATATAATGTTCATAAAGATAATGGTACAGATCCATTATTTAGAACGAGACCAGGTACAGTTATAATTAAAGATAACTGGAAATTGCATCACTATTATGAGGATAATAATTTTGAATTATACGATCTTGACAAGGACCTTTCAGAATCTACTAACCTTGCTGAAATAAATATCGAAAAAAAGAATGAACTATTGATTGATTTAAATAATTGGAGAAAAGGTACAAATGCTCCAATTCCTAGTGCATTAAATCCTAACTATGATCAAAAATACGTAGATAGTTTAATGTATCTAATTGATAAAAACCTTATTTCAGGAAAAGTTAATAAAAACGAATCTAGAGAAAAGAAGTTTTAATATTTAAACCGATCTGGATTTAATTTATTGTAAAGTTGATTATTAGCTAATCCCAAAAAAACTGGATTAATGGTTTTTTTATTCCACTCATCAATTTTTTGTATTAATTCATTTGTAATTTCAGGAAAATCTACAGCAATATTATTTTTTTCAGAAATGTCTTTATTAAGGTCATAAAGAAAATTATTTCCATCTTGATCAACAATCATTTTATAATTATTAGATCTTATGGCAAATCTGGGTTTTCCTCTTATTGTATCATTATTTTCAATTTTAAAGTCTCCATTAATTTTCCAAAAAAGACTTTCGTGGGGCATACCAGATTTTTCACCCAAAACATAAGGTAAAATATTTTTTCCATGAATTTGATTAGGAAGTTCATAGTCTGGGTTAATAATAGATTTCATAGTAGCAAAAATATCAAATGAACTTACTGGATTATCATACTTAATATTGGCTTTTATTTTATTTGGCCATTGCATAAAAAATGGTGTTCTAACACCACCCTCACCAAGGTCACTTCCTTTAAACCCACTAAAAGGAGAATTTGCTCCATCTTTATCCGTCCATCTTTTTTTAGGTGCTCCATTATCTGAAAGAAAGAAAATAATAGTGTTATCATAAACATTTTCTTCTTTCAATTTCTGAACTATTTTACCCACACCATCATCCATAGAGCTAATCATGCCAGCATATATTTTTCTTAGCGGGTTGTCAATGTTAGGAAACCTATTAACATATTTTTCTGGTGCCTGTATTGGACCATGAGGAGCATTATAAGGTAAGTAAAGAAAGAAAGGTTTATTTGAATTGTTTTCAATAAATTTTACTGCCTCATCACTAAATTCATCAGTTAAATAATCATCTATCTCTACTCTGTTAGTATTCCTTAAAATTTTTGTTCTATAAGCTTGGTTATGAGCCTTAACTTCAGTTTCATCTTTAAGAGTTAACTCTTCAGGTAGATATCTATGTCCACCTGTAAGATGTCCAAAAAACTCATCAAAACCTCTACTGTTTGGCCTTAATGACTCGTGTGCTCCTAAATGCCACTTTCCAATAATACCTGTTTTATAATCTTTGGTCTTAAATAGGTCTGCCATAGTAAATTCTGTAATTGGTAAACCCATATTTGGATCTTTTGGAGCAAATAAAATATTTCTTCCGTATCCAAAATAATCCGGATAACGACCAGTAATCAAACCTGCCCTACTTGGAGAGCAAAATGGTGTAGTTAAATATCCACTCGTAAAAAAAACACCATTTTTTCCAATATTATCAATATTAGGTGTATTGATATCACTAGTGCCATGAAAACTTATATCATTGTATCCTAAATCGTCAGCGAAAATTATAATTACATTAGGCAGGTCATTTTCCTTTTGGTTACAAGAAAAAAGAAATAAGCATATAAGAAAAATTATATTTTTCATTAAGTTAGTATTATAAACCACATCTAATTTAAAAATTATTATGAAAGCAAAATTTCTACTTCTATTTTTTATATTTCTTTTTTCTTGTAACTCAGAAAAAAATATTCAACCAAACGTAGTTCTTATTTATTTAGATGATCTAGGTTATGGTGATGTTAGTTCTTATGAATTAGGAACTTTAGAGACTCCAAACATGGACAAAATTGCAAATGGAGGCATAAGATTCACTAATGGATATGCAAGTTCAGCTACTTGTAGTCCAAGTAGATATGCATTAATGACTGGTACTTATCCTTGGAGAAATAAAAGAGCTAAAATTATTACAGGGGGAAATTTGATAATTGACGAAAGTGAAATGACTTTACCTAAGATGTTTAAATCAATGGGTTATGAAACTGGAGTTGTTGGTAAATGGCACTTAGGACTTGGGAAAGATGGTCCAGTTGATTACAATAGCTTGATTAGTCCTGGTCCTAATGAAGTAGGTTTTGACCACTCATACATTATGGCTGATACACAAGATAGAGTTCCAACTGTTTATATTGAAAATGGGAATGTTGTTAATCTTGATCCAAACGATCCAATTGAAATTAATTTTGGAAATGATGATTATGGATTGCCAAGTGGAACTAAAAACCCTGAACTATTAACAATGAGATGGCATCATGGTCATAATAAAGCAATTGTCAACGGAGTTCCAAGAATTGGATATATGAAAGGTGGTGAAAAAGCAAAATGGAGTGATATTGATATGGCTGATGAATTTATAAACAAAGCAAAAGAATATTTAGATACTGTTAAAGACAAGCCTTTTTTCCTTTTCTACTCACTTCAACAACCTCATGTACCTAGAACTCCTCATCCAAGATTTGTTGGAACTTCAGGTATGGGACCTAGAGGTGATGTAATAAAAGAGGCAGATTGGTGTATAGGAGAAATGTATGATTACCTTGAGGAAAATGGTATTCTAGAAAATACGATCATAATTATTTCTAGCGATAACGGCCCAGTTTTAAATGATGGTTACTATGATGATGCTGTTGAAAAATTAGGAGACCATACTCCATCTGGAAATTTAAGAGGAGGTAAATACAGTCTATATGAAGCTGGTACAAGAGTTCCTTTTATAACATATTGGAAAGGAAAAATCAAACCACAAGTTTCGGATGAAGTGGTAACTCAAATCGATTTCTTAAATTCATTTTCATCATTATTAGGTTCAGAAACCAAATCCAATGACGGAGTTGATTTATCAGGCGTATTTTTTGAAAATTCTGGTGAGGGAAGAGATGAGTTAGTTTTAGAAGCAACTTCAAGAACTGCTTTCAGACAAAATAATTGGGTAATGATTCCTCCATATCCTGGAGCTGCAATAAATCCTAGAGTAAATATAGAATTGGGTAACTCAAAAGATTATTTATTATTCAATTTGGACGAAGATATATCTCAACAAAATGATTTGTCGAAAAGTAATCCTGAAAAATTAAATGAAATGATCTCCAGATATGAAGAAATTTTAGGTAACAATAAAAGAAAAGCTGAAAAACTTGAACTCGAATAAATAAATGCAAATCTTAGTTACAGGTGGGTTGGGATATATCGGTTCTCACACTAGTGTTTTATTATTAGAAAAAGGTTATGATATAGTCATTGTTGACGATCTTTCAAACTCTAATATTAAAGTATTAGAGAATATTTATAAAATAACAAGTAAAAAACCGGCTTTTGAAAAAATTGATTTAAAAGATAAAAAGGCTGTTTCCAAACTTTTTTCAGATTATACTTTTGATGGAATTATTCATTTTGCTGCTCATAAATCTGTAAATGAAAGTGTAAACTATCCTGAAAAATATTTTTCAAATAATGTTGGCTCCCTTGAAAATATTATTGCTGAAATTAAATTATTAGAGAATCCTATAAACTTTATTTTTAGCTCTAGCTGTACTGTTTATGGACAAGCAGATTCAATGCCAATTAATGAGAGTTTCCCTTTAAAAAAAGCTGAATCGCCTTATGGAGAATCAAAGAAAATGTGTGAAGAAATTCTGAAAAAAATTAATAACTCTAATCAAAACTTTAAAAATATTACACTAAGATACTTTAATCCTATAGGTGCTCATCCTACGGGTCTAATTGGAGAATTACCTATTGGTAACCCTGAAAATCTTGTTCCATATATGACTCAAACCGCTATTGGTAAAAGAGATTTTTTGAGTGTATTTGGAGATAATTATAAAACTAAAGATGGAACATGTATTAGAGATTATATTAATATTATGGATTTAGCAGAGGTGCACATTGCTTGTTTAGAAAAACTAATAGCTGTTGAAGATGAAAACTTTTTTAAAATATATAATGTTGGTACGGGAAAGGGTACCTCAGTTTTCGAATTAATTAATCTTTTTGAAAATGTTAATGATATAAAGTTAAATTATAAAATTGGAGACAGACGAAAAGGAGATGTGATAAGTGCTTATGCAGATACAACAAAAATTAAAGAAGAATTAAATTGGTCAACAAAGTATAGTTTGGAAAATGCATTGAAATCAGCATGGAACTGGGAATTGAATTTAAACAAGGATGAATAAAAAAATTAAAGTTGAATCTCCTGGTAGGATTAATTTGATTGGAGAGCATGTTGATTATAATGGAGGCTCAGTTCTTCCTGGAGCCATTGATAAAAAAGTTGAATTTATTATTGAAAATATTGATGGAGATAATTGTTTTATTGAATCAAAAACAATTGATAAAAAATTTGAATTTAAATTTGCATCTCTAGAAAAATCTGATGAACATTGGCACAATTATATTTTAGGAACAGTTAATTATTTAATAAATAAAAAGAATCAAAAAATTTCTGCTTTTTCTTGTGAAATTGACAGTAGTTTGCCGATTGGAGCAGGTATAAGTTCATCATCTGCTCTAATATCTGGCCTAGCATCAGGATTAATTGAAATAAATAATCTTAAAATAGATAAAAGTGAAATTGTTGATATAGTCAGTGATGTGGAGCATAATTATATTGGACTAAAAGGTGGAATTATGGACCAATTTACAATTCTAAATGGTAAGAAAAATAAATTAATTCATCTTGAGTGTCATTCACGAAATTTTAAATATGTAAATGCAGAATTTAATGACTATCAGGTAATTCTTTTAAATACAAATGTTGAACATAATTTAGCAAATACTGCATATAATGACAGAGTAGAAGAATGTAATCATGCCCTAGAATTAATTAATGAAAAATACAATAATAAATTCTCATCTTTATGCGAAGTAGAGCTGAATATAGTTGAAAGATTTAAAACTATTTTAGACAAGAAAATATTCAATAGAGCATCATTTGTTGTTAATGAAAATATTAGAACACATATTGCTTCAAAAAAATTAAATGAGTTTAAATTAATTGAATTAGGGAATTTGATGTATCAATCACATGAAGGCTTAAAGGATCTTTATGAAGTAAGTTGTAAAGAACTTGATTTTCTAGTTGAATTAACCAAGCCCCATAATCAAATAATAGGATCCAGAATGATGGGTGGAGGATTTGGCGGATGTACAATAAACCTAATCGATAAAAAGTTTAAAAATGAGTTTATTGAAAAGGCAAGTAAGATTTACTTAAAAAATTTCGGAATTGATTTAACAGCTATTGAAATAAATATTTGTGATGGAGTAAAAATAAAAAACCTACAAACAGATTAATTGTATAAACTCCAGTTATACAAGTTTAAGGCTAACTGCATATTCGATAATCCCGTTAGGGCGCGCTCTAGGATACAGACTCACCTTTTTTAAAAAAAATAGTGTTGAGTTTACCAATTTTAACCTGTCGTAGGTAAATTTTAATGAACGTTGTTTAGCCTCGAATCAATTAAATTTTTAATTTCTTCAATTTTATCTTCAATTTCTGATGTATTTTTCTCATCAGATTTTATAAAGATATTACTTTGACTTAATATCTGCAAAGCACACATAGCAAGACTATCTTGTTTATCCTTTACTGCATATTTGCTTTCATAATCATTAATCATTTCATTTATTTTTTTTGATGCTTTTCTTAAAACTTCCTCTTGGGATGAATCAACACTTAATGGATAAATCCTATTGCCAATATTTAATTTTATTTTTTGCATTATCCCATTAAATTTAAAATACATTCATCAATATCTTCAATCATTTTTTTTAATTTTTTCTTTGCTAAAATCTTTTCCTTATTATCAGTTATAGAATTAGCAAGCTTTAAAGATTCATATCTTTTTTTAAGCTCAGATAGCTCATTATCTTTTTTTTCTAAGTTATTTTTTAAAGATTTTAATTCATCTGATAATTTATTATTATTAATTTTTAATAAATCAAAATTGTTTAACAAATGGTCAATTTTATTATATAAATCGTTAACATTATTTAAAGTTCCTTTCAAAATAAAATAGTATTATATAAATTTAAAGCTATATAAAATTATAAACAATTCATTAATTAAAATTTCTTTGAAAAAAATAATTTTAGTTTTTATCAGCTTTATTTCCTTAGTGTGTTTTTCACAGAACAATAATTCTAATAAATTTGAATCTCCAATTGACTTTCCAATTCTGTTAAGTGGAAATTTTGGAGAATTAAGGTCAAGTGGATTTCATTCAGGAATTGATATCAAAACCCAGGGTAAAGAAGGACTACCAATAAGATCAATTGATTCAGGTTATGTTGCAAGAGTTCAAGTTTCAACATCTGGATTTGGAAAGGTGGTTTATATTGATCACGGCAATAATATAACGACTGTTTACGCTCATTTAAGTGAGTTTAGTGATAAGATTGAAAAAATAATGAATAAACTTCAATATAAAAACAAAAAGTATGAGGTTAGAAAATTTTTTAAATCGAATGAATTAAAAATTGGAAAAAAAGAAATTATTGGTTTATCTGGAAATACTGGTAGTTCTTTTGGCCCCCATCTTCATTTTGAAATAAGAAAAACTGACAAGGAATTACCTATAAATCCTCTATACTATAACTTTGACGTTAAGGATACAATCCGTCCATATTTAAGAAGCTTATTTCTCTATGGTATTAAAAATGGATCACTAAGAAAAAAACAGCTTAATCTTTCAAAAGTTAATGATAGTACCTTTACAACTGGTACAATAAAAACAACTGATACAATTGGTTTTGGTATTGTATCTTATGACAGACAGAATAAAACAAATAATATTTTTGGTAATTATAAGTATTCACTTTTTAAAAATGATACATTAAGCTTTGAATTAATTTTTGATTCATTTACGTTTTCAGAAAAGCCTTTTCAAAAAAAATTCATAGATAATGAATACTACGTACAAAATAGATCTAGAATTGTTAAATTATTTGGGGATAATAGAATGAACCTAAGTTTTGTTTCAAAACAAAATAATGGGCTTTTGATAAAAGAAGGGGATCATTTTAATTTAAAAATAAAACTAAGTGATTATGATAATAATAACACATACATTAATTTAAAAGTAGTTGGAGATAGTATTAATTATGAATACGATAAAAAAATCGAATTTTCTTATAATAAATCTATTAATAACGAAAAGAAATATCATTTAAAGTACAATGACCATGAGTTAATAATTGATAAAAATACTTTTGATCAAAAATCAAAAATTTTACATAAATATGAGAATGATACACTTTATGCTTATAACCCTTTTGTAATTGCATGGAAAAATTTCCAAATTAAATATCCTATATCAAAATATACAAAAGGACAATATCTGTCAAGAATGAATTATGATGGGTCAAAAAGTTTTGTTACAGATAAAATTAAAGATGGGTATTACAATTTTAGAGGTAAATCATTAGGTAAATTTTTTATTGATATAGATTCAATACCTCCAAAATTATTTAGGAGTAAAAGGTTAAATTATAAAAATCAACTTCAATACTACCTTGTTGACAAAGAAACTGGAATTAAAAATTATAGAGTTAAAATAAATGATGCTTGGGCATTATTTGAATATGAACCAAAACTAAATAAAATCTTTTTTAAAAATGATACACTAATTAATTATGGAAAAGTAAATAAAATTGAAGTTTTTGCAGAAGATTTAGTAGGCAATTCAACTAAACTTATTGATTCTTTATTGTTTTGAATTAGTTATCATTAATAAAATCTTTCAAAAAAGTTACAACATAATCAACTTCCTCTAACGAGTTAAACTTTGAGAATGAAAATCTAAGTGATATTTTTTCCATTTCACTATTTGAAAGAATTTCTGATAATACATGTGATGGTTTAGAGCTACCCGATTGACATGCGCTTCCTGATGAGCATGCAATCCCAGCAAGGTCTAATTTAAAATCTAAAACTGTTTTCTTTTCCTTTGGAATCGGGAGACATAGGTTTAAAATTGTATATGAAGAATTATGAGTATCTGAATTTCCATTAATTTTAGTTCCAGGTATATTTTTTAAGATACTATGGATGAAATATTCTTTTATTTTAGAAACCTTTTTTGAATCTTTTTCTAAACTCTCATAAGAAATTTCAAATGCAGTTTTCAAACCTAAAATATTATGAATACTTTCAGTTCCTCCTCTGTAGCCCCTTTCTTGACTTCCTCCCTCAATGAATGGATTAATAATTGTTTCATTATTAATATAAGCAAAACCCACCCCTTTTGGTCCATGAAACTTATGAGCTGAGCATGTTATAAAATCAATAGTTGTAGCACTTAAATCTAAATCATAATGTCCTATGGTTTGGACAGTATCACTATGAAATAATGCATTATTTGACCTACAAATTTCGCCGTATTCATTTAAATTTATAATTGTTCCTATTTCGTTGTTAATGTGCATTAGACTAACTAAAGTCATTTGATCAGATTTCTCAAGACTATTTTTTAATTGTTCAATATTAGGATTACCACAATTGTCAACTTCTAAATATTCAACTGATATTTTTTTAGTTTTTGATATTGATTCAATTGAGTTTAAGACAGCTTTATGTTCAATTTTTGTAGTTATTATTCTCTCAATATTTTGAGCCTCAACAACAGACTTTATTATCATGTTATTAGATTCAGTGCCACCAGATGTAAAGATGATTTCACTTGTTTTTGCATTCAGTTTTTCAGCTATGAATTTTCTTGATAATTCCAATATTGACTTAGAATTTCTTCCGAAAGAATGAGTTGAAGATGGATTACCATAATTATTTTTCATAGTATCCATAATAACTGAAATTACTTTATCAGACATTTCAGTTGTTGCAGCATTATCAAAATATATTTTATTCATCTGAAATTACTTTTCAAAGATATACGATTTTGATTAGTTTTATAAAAGATTATGATTAATAAAATATCCAGTAAAGATAATAGTTTGTTCAAGTATGCTAGGAAATTAAACCAAAAAGCAAACTTTAGAAAAAAAGAAAAAAAATTTATAGTTGAAGGTCAAAAAGAAATAGAGCTATGTCTAAAATCTAACTTTATTATTGATATGATTTTTATTTCTAATAAAAAAAATTCTAAAAAAATTGATAAACCAAACATACAGATATATGAAATAGATGATAATTTAATAAAAAAAATTATTTACAGAGAGAGTGAGGGTGTTTTTGCGATTGTAAATTATAAATATTTTGATATTGAAAAACTTAAATTGAATGATGATGAATTGTTTTTAATATTAGAAAATCCTGAAAAACCTGGTAATATTGGAGCGATAATGAGAACATTTGAAGCCAGTGGTTTTAAAAATCTTGTTTTATCAGATTCAAACGTTGAAATTTTCAATCCAAATACAATTAGAGCAAGTCTAGGTTCTATATTTTCATTAAATATTTTTCAAACTAAAACTAATGAAATAATTAATTTTTTAGATAAGAATAAGTTTAAGATTTATAGCTCTTATATAAAATCAAATACAGATTATAAAAAAATTGACTTTAAAAAAAGGTGTGCGATAGTAATGGGTCCTGAAAAATCTAGTATTAATAATCAATTTATTAAAAAATCAGATAAACTTTTAAGTATACCCATACATGGAAAAGTTGATTCATTAAATCTTTCTGTTGCAACAGCAATAATTCTATATGAAGCATTAAATCAGAGAAAATTCTCTTAAATTTAAGTAATGAATTTTTCTACTGCTAATAAAAATATAAACCAACAAATATCCAGAGAATATAAAAGTTTGTTAAAAATTAGTTATCAAACGTTAAACGATGATGATAAAGTTTTAATTAGAAAAGCACTTGAAATTGCAATTGATGCACATAGTAATCAAACCAGAAAATCCGGCATTCCTTATATTTTTCACCCAATATCTGTAGCTAAAATTGTAGCTTCAAAAATTGGTTTAGATGCTCCAAGTATAGCCTCTGCATTATTACATGATGTTGTAGAAGATTCAAAATATTCAATAGAAAAAATCGAAGAAATTTTTGGAAAAGAAATTGCTAAAATTGTAGATGGACTCACTAAAATTTCAAAACTTAAAAAAGAAAAAATATTGTCAATTCAAGCAGAAAATTTTAGAAAAATGCTATTGACATTAAATGATGATATAAGGGTTATTTTAATCAAAATTGCAGATAGACTTCATAACATGAAGACTTTGGATTTTTTATCCGATGAAAAACAACTAAAAATATCTTCCGAAACTTTATATATCTATGCGCCTATTGCTCATAGGATTGGTTTGTATGAAATAAAAAATGAACTTGAAGATTTAAGTTTAAAGTACACTGAACCTGAAATTTTTAATGAAATTAAACATAACCTGGCAAAAACAAAAGATAATCAAAACCTGTATATAAGAAACTTTGCAAGAAAAATATCGGATAAGTTAAAGACTGAAGACTTAGACTTTAAAATTAATGGACGTAGTAAATCTATATATTCTGTTAGAAATAAAATGCTTAAAAAAAATATAAGCATTGATGAAGTATATGATCGTTTTGCAGTTAGAATAATATATGATGCTGAACCAGTCTTAGAAAAATTAATAGCCTGGAAAATATATTCAATTGTGACAGACGTTTACAGGCCAAATCCAACAAGATTAAGAGACTGGATATCTACACCAAAATCCAATGGATACGAAGCCTTACATATAACTGTTGTAGGCCCGAATAAAAGATGGATTGAAGTGCAGATTAGATCTGCCCGAATGCATGAAATTGCTGAAAGAGGTTATGCTGCTCACTACAAATATAAGTTAGGTAATGATAAAGAAAGTGGACTTGAAAAATGGTTAAATAGATTACAAGAAGTTTTAAAGAATCCTGATTCAAGTGCTGTAAATTTTGTTGAGGATTTTAAGCTTAATTTATACTCTGATGAAATTTTTGTTTTTACGCCTGAAGGTGATTTAAAATCTTTACCTAAAGGATCTACAGCCTTAGACTTTGCTTTTCATATTCACTCTGGATTGGGACTAAAAACAAGAGGAATAAAAGTGAATGGAAAAATTGTCCCCCTGAATTATAAATTAAGTAGTGGTGAACAAGTTCAAATTATTAAGAGTAATAATTCAAAACCAAGTGCTAGTTGGCTTGATTTTGTAATTACTTCTAAAGCAAAATCAGCTATAAGATCTTCAATTAAAGAGAATAAAAAACAGATTGCTGATGAGGGAAAAGAAATATTGAGAAGAAAACTAAAACAATTAAAAATTAATTTTAATCAAAGTAATATAAATAAAATACAAGCTTTCTTTAATCTTCAAACTTCACTAGATTTATTTTACAGAATAGGAATTGGAACAATTGATAATACTGAGTTAAAGAAATATGCAGCTTCACAAAACAGAATAATAACATTCTTCAAGAGGAAAATTTCAAATATCCCTAAAACTAAAGATTCAGAAAATATTAACACTAATTATGATCAACTTGTTTTTGGTTATGAAAATGAAAGATTAGAATATACTTTAGCGAGCTGCTGTAGACCACTTCCTGGAGATAAAGTTTTTGGATTTGTTACAGTAAATGATGGCATTAAAGTTCATAAATCGGATTGTAAAAATGCTGTTAGTTTACAATCAAAATTTGCTTACAGAATTTTAAAAGCCAAGTGGATAGATTCTACACAACATGACTTTTCATCTACAATTGAAATTATTGGTATTGATAATATTGGTCTTGTAAATAAGATAACCACTATTATTTCTGAAAACTTAAGTATAAATATGAGAAAAATGTCTTTTGATACCGAGGGTGATACTTTTAAAGGCTCAATTACTGTTCGTGTAAAAAATAAGAACATTATTGATAAATTAATTTTGAGAATAAAAAAAATTAAAGGAGTTTATAAGGTAGTTAGAGATTAATATTTAAATTTAAGGTAGATTTTTAAATGACTGAAAAAACAAAATCCAATCAACAGCTAGTAAAAGATGTTTTTTCTAAATATCTTGATTCTAAATCTCATCGAAAAACCCCTGAGAGATATGCAATACTAAAAGAAATTTATGATCTAGATGATCATTTTGATATTGAATCCCTTTATTCTCTAATGAAATCAAAAAAATATAGAGTTAGTAGGGCAACCTTATACAATACAATTGAATTACTCCTTGAATGTCATTTAGTAAGAAAACATCAATTTGGCTCAAGCCAAGCTCATTATGAAAAATCTTATTTTGACAGACAACATGATCATATAATTTTAACGGATACAGGGGAAGTTATTGAGTTTTGTGATCCTAGAATTCAAAACATTAAAGAGAGTATAGAAGATATATTTAATATCGAAGTTGATAAACACTCTTTGTATTTTTATGCAACCAAAAATAAAAAATGAAAATAGACTTAATTTTAGGACTCCAATGGGGTGATGAAGGTAAAGGTAAAATTGTTGATGTTTTAACTAAAGATTATGATATCATTGCTAGGTTTCAAGGTGGACCAAATGCTGGACACACACTTGAATTTGATGGAATAAAACATGTTTTACATACAATTCCATCAGGTATTTTTCACGACAACAAATTAAATATTATTGGTAACGGAGTTGTAATTGATCCAGTCATTTTTCAGAACGAGATAGAAAAATTAGATGAACTTAAAGTTGACCTAAATGATAAACTTCTCATTTCAAGAAAAGCCCATTTAATCTTACCTACTCACAGACTAATTGACAAAGCATCTGAACTTTCAAAAGGTAAGAAAAAGATTGGATCTACATTAAAAGGGATAGGTCCTACCTACATGGATAAAACTGGAAGAAATGGATTGAGAGTTGGTGATTTAGAATTAGATGGTTGGGACGAAAAATTTGAAGCTTTAACTAATAAACATCTTAACATTATAAATAATTTTAATGTCGATATTGAATTTAATATAGATGAATTGAAGAGAGAATTTCAAGCTTCTCTAAATTTTTTAAAAAAAATAACTTTTATCGACAGTGAACACTATTTAAATGAATCAATCGATAGTGGTAAAAAAATATTAGGTGAAGGTGCTCAAGGATCTTTATTAGATATAGATTTTGGAACTTATCCATATGTAACCTCTTCTAATACAACTTCTGCTGGTGCATGTACAGGCTTAGGGATCGCCCCAAATAAAATAAATGAAGTATTTGGGATTTTCAAAGCTTATACTACGAGAGTTGGAAGTGGTCCTTTCCCAACTGAACTTCATGATGCAATTGGTCAAAGAATGGCTAAAGTTGGAAATGAATTTGGAGCAACTACAGGTAGACCAAGAAGATGTGGATGGTTAGACTTAGTTTCCCTAAAACACTCAATAACTGTGAATGGTGTCACAGAGCTGATTATGATGAAAGGAGATGTTCTCTCAGGGATTGAAAAAATTAAAGTTTGTACAAAATATAACTACAAAGGAACAAATGTAGATTATTTACCTTTTTCAATTCTTGAAGAAAATATAACACCAATCTATGAAGAAATAGATGGATGGGAAGAAGATATCACCAAAGTAAATACTTATGAGGATTTACCACTAAATTTTAAAAATTATATAAAGTTTTTAGAGGATCGTTTAAAGCTTAAAATTAAAATTATATCTGTTGGACCTGATAGAAAACAAACAATACTTGTCTAAAGAAAAAATACTTTTTTTTTTCTTATCAATTTTTTTTTCAATTAATATATATTCTCAAGAAAAAAACATTGAAATAAAAAGTGCTGAATCATTTGATAGAAATGAAATAGAATATCCAGATGGTAATATTTTAAAAGGAAATTCTAACAAAAAAGTCCATCTCACACATGATGATATGGATATTTTTTCAAAAAAAGCTATTTTTTTTCAAAAACAAAATTCTTTTATTGCTACAGGACAAGTGCATGTTAAGCAAGGTGACTCAATAAATCTATTTTGTGACTCATTAAATTATGATGGTTTAAAAAGAAAGTTTTCAAGTTATGGTTCTGTTAAATTTATTAATGATGAAATGGAGCTAACATCAAAAATTCTTTTTTTTGACAGAAATTTAAATGAAATTTATTTTAATGATAATGGAAAAATAGTTGATAGTCTTTCAACCATTGAAAGTAAAAATGGTAAATACCTAATTGATTCTAAAAAATATGAATTTAAAGAAAATGTAGTTGTCACTAATCCAGAATATAAAATTAGATCAAATATGATGGATTATTTTCTTGAAACTGAAAAAGCATTATTTTACAAATATTCAACTATTATTACAGAAAATTATAACATATTTTGTAATGATGGCTTTTATGATACAAAAAATAAAATAGGTATTTTTAAAAATGATGCGAAGATAAGTTCTGAAGAAAGAGTTATTTACGGAGACAGTATTTTTTTTAACGAGAATAAACAATTTGCTAGTGCATCAAATAATATTAAAATAATTGATAAAAAGGAAAACTTAATTATAGAAGGAGAATACGCTGAAGTATTTGAAAAAATTGACTCAGCTTTGATAACAAAAAATCCTGTTGCAATAAACATTACAAAAAATGATTCATTATTTATTGCTGCAGACACACTGTATTCAATCGGAAATAAAAATAAAAGAAAATTAATTGGATACTATAATGTTAGATTTTTTAAAGGTTCAATGAGTGGAAAATCTGATAAAATCGTGATAGATAAATATAAAGGTTTGACAACTCTTTCTAGAAATGAACTGAGTAAAAGACAGCTTCAAATTCTTAGCGAGAATGAAATAAATAAACTAAATCCGATTATTTGGGATGGTAACAGTCAAATAAGTGGAGATGAAATTATTTTAAAAGAAGATTTGGATAAAAATATTATTGATTCATTAAAAATCTCAAATAATAGCTTCATAGTTGAAATTGATACATTAGGTAAAGGAAACAACTATAATCAAATGAAAGGAATTAAATTATTTGGAAAGATAATTGACAATAAGATCAATAAAATTAAAATTGATAAAAATGCTGAATTAATTTATTATATGTATGATGAAAATAATGAGTTGATTGGCATAGATAAAGCACTTGCAAGTTCAATTTTAATTTCATTTAAAGAAAATGGAATTGATGATATAATATTTTATAATCAACCTGAGGGTGTTCTATATCCAGAAATGAATCTTGAAGATAATGAGAAAAAACTTTTTGGATTTATTGATAGATTTAAGGAACGAATATTATCAAAAGATAAATTATAATTAATTGATCAGTAAGTTTAAAAAATTCCAGGCACAAATTGTTCCAAATCCACTTTCACTCAAGGTGGTTAAAGCAAAAGGATCTTACATTTATGATGATCAAAATAGAAAGTATTTAGACTTTGTAGCTGGTGTTTCTGTATGTAATTTAGGTCACTCAAATAAAGAGATTAATAATGCCATCTTTAAGCAATTAAAAAAATATTCTCATGTAATGGTTTATGGTGAATTCGTTCAAGAATCAAGCGTTAAACTTTGCGAACTATTAGTAAATAATTTACCAAACAACTTGAACTCTGTTTACCTTACAAATTCTGGAACTGAGGCAGTAGAAGCCGCATTAAAAATTAGTAAAAGAATAACAGGTCGATCAAAGATAATTTCTGCCATGAATTCATATCACGGGAGTACTCATGGAGCATTAAGTGTATCTGGATTTGAAAAAAGAAAAAGTGCATATAGACCTCTTTTATCTAACATACATTATATTAATTATAATGATGCTGATAATTTAGAAATTATCGATAATAATACTGCATGTGTAATTTTAGAAACTATTCAAGGAGGAGCTGGCTTTATTCTTCCTGAAAATAATTTTTTAAAAAAAATAAAAAGTAGATGTGAAAAGGTTGGTGCTTTATTAATATTAGATGAATTACAATCGGGACTTGGAAGAACTGGAAAATTATTTGCATTTGAACATTATGGTATTTCCCCAGATATTTTATTATTGGGTAAAGCTCTTGGAGGTGGTTTTCCTATTGGAGCAATGATAACAAAAAAGTCATTTATGAATCAGTTTCAAAAAAACCCTATTTTAGGTCACATAACTACCTTTGGTGGTCACCCTGTTATAGCATCTGCTGGACATAAAACCCTGTCTATAATTTTGAAAAAAAAATTAATTGATAATACAATTAATAAAGAACGTCTAATTAAAGATTTATTAGTTCACCCTTATATAAAGGAGATAAGAGGAAAGGGGCTAATGCTAGCCATAATTCTAAAAAATCAAAAATTTGCAAACGAGCTAGTTTTAAAAGCATTAAAAAAAGGACTTATTCTCTTTTGGCTATTATATGAGAAAAGAGCGGTAAGAATAACTCCTCCACTTACAATATCTAATTCAGAAATAAAAAAAGGTTGTAAAATAATTTTAAATATTCTTGATTCTATTTAGGAATGTTAATAAATTTTTAATAAAGTTAATTTGAAAAGGGATTAACTCTGTACATAGTATATATTTTTAAATAAAAAATTATATGCTTGATAATGATCCTATAAAAAAATTTGAAAGAATGATTGAAAATGATTCTTCAATTTTTTTAGACATTGATGAATTAGAAGAGATAATTCTTCATTATTTTAATGAAGCTGATATTAAAATGGCTGAAAAAGCCATCTATTTAGGCAATAATTTATATCCTAACTCTATTAATATAAATATTTTACATTCTGAAATTCTGATATTAAAAGGTGAAATAAATCAGTCCTATAAACTAATTGAGACTCTTTTAGATTTTAACCAAAAAAACCAAGATTTATTATTTCAAAAATCAAAAATTTTAAATAAACTAAAAAAATATAATGAATCAGTTACAGTTCTAAAAAACATTCCTCACTCAGATCAACTAAGTTTTTTTGTTTTAGATCTTTTATTAAAAAATTATATGAATTTAGAAAATTATACTAAATCAATTGAGATTTTAACTAAAATCCTAAACATATATCCAGATGATAAGAATTATTTTGACAAGTTAATATCATGCTATAATTTATCCTCTAAACATGATGATGCAATAATTTTTCTAAATAAATTTTTAGAAAAAAATCCTTACACTGCTCATGCATGGTATGAAATTGGTAAATTATACTTCAAAAAAAATAAAATTAAAGAAAGTATTGCCTCTCATGAATTTGGCATAATAAGTGACGAAACTTTTTCGCCTTGTTACATTGAATTAGGAAAATTATATGAGAAAAAACAAGATTTTAAAAAATCTATATACTACTATAAAATTATAAGTAATTATAAAAAAGATTCCTCCTATAGCTTGTATAGGTTATCAAGATGTTATGAAAAACTTGATGATTATGAAAACTCACTTAAATATCTAAATATTATAATTGAACAAGATCCTTTATATGAAAAGGCTTGGATTTCAATTGCAAAATATTATTTGAGAAAAAATGATCATGATAAAGCAATAGAAAATCTAAATAAAGCTTTAAATATAATATCTAACAATTATTAGTAGATTTACTTCAGTGAAGTATTTTTCTATAAAAAATTATCTTATAATAATAGTCAAAGGGATGTTAATGGGTATTGCTGATTTAGTCCCTGGAATTTCTGGTGGTACAATAGCTTTAATTACTGGCATTTATAAAGATTTAATTACTGCTTTAAACAACTTAACTTTTAAAAATATTAAGTTTAATTTTTTAAAAAACTCAAAAAAAAATAAATTTGATATCTTAGCTTTTCTTGCTGTAGGAATATCTTCGAGTATATTATTATTTAGTAATATAATTTTATTTTTATTAGATAATTACATTAATGAAGTAAGCTCATTTTTTTTTGGTCTGATTATTAGTAGTGTTTTTATATTATTAAATAAAATTAAAGGAATTAAAATCTCTGATATACTAATTTTAGTTTTATCAGCATTAATTATATCACAGGTATTAAAATTAAATTCAATTAATCAAGAAATTACCTTTGCATATATCTTTATTTGTGGTTTTATCTGCTCATGTGCAATGATTTTGCCAGGGATTTCTGGTTCATACATCTTACTTATCTTGGGAGCATATCATTTTATTTTAAAAAAATTAAATACATTATTTGATTCAGATTCATATTTATATATTTCATCATTTATTTTTGGAGGAGCTGTAGGAATAATAACATTTTCAAGGATAATAAAATGGTTATTTAAAAGTTATGAAAAAAGAACTATGGTTGTTATGATTGGTTTTATCATAGGGTCAGTATCAAAAATTATCCCAAATAAAAATAATCAAGAAAATATCTTTTTAATTACTTATGATTTTTTCAGCACCAGTTATTCTCTTTTCTTTTTTTCATTAATAGGCTTTTTAGTAATAATATTATTAAATAAAATTTCAAAATAAATGAAGCATAATAGAGATTGGAATAAAGTAAGTTTTTTTGAAATTTTTACTCACGGAATTATAATGGGTACAATTAATAAATTACCTGGAATATCTGGGGGTTTATATTCGTTAATAATTGGGTTTTACAATCATTTAATTTCATCTATAAAATCTATTAGTTATAAAAATTTAAAAATTCTCAAAACTGATGGAGTAAAGACGTTTCTAAGACTTATTAATGGTAATTTTTTATTTTTTATTTCTACAGGAATGATTATGAGTTATTTTACTACATCAAAAATATTAGACTACTTTTTGATTAAAAATGAACTGTATGTGTGGGCTGTTTTTTTTGGATTAATATTAGGATCTTTATATATTTTGATCAAGAGGATAAAAAAAACTAATATAAACACTGCCATATTTCTCTTTTTTGGATTAATATTCGGGGTTTTTATTAGTGTAAGTGATCCATTGTATGAAAATAGAAATCTCTTATTTATTTTTTTCTGTGGATTTATAAGTATATGTGGAATTACTATTCCTGGTCTTTCAGGTTCATTTTTATTAATTCTATTAGGAAATTACAAATTATTATTAGTTGATTCTGTTAATAATTTTTTTAACCTTATATCTAACTTTTTTTATACATCAGATCAAAAATTAAATGTTGAAAATGAATTAATTAATATTTTATTAGTTTTTTTTATGGGATCTGTTTTTGGGTTAGTTGTACTTTCAAAGTTTTTAACTTATATAAATGATAAGTTCCCAAATCAATTAAATCATTTAATTATTGGTTTTGTAATTGGAACATTATCAATTGTTTGGCCTTGGAATCAAATTAAAAATAATATAGAACCAATTGAATTATCTAATTCTTTAAATTCTATCGCAATTGTATTAATTTTAATAGGAATTTTAATCACTGTAATAATTAATAGTTATGTCGATAAAGAAAACCTACGGGTTAATAGGTAAGAATATTGATTATTCTTTTTCTAAAAAATATTTTACAAAAAAGTTTGAAGATTTAAATATAAATGATTGTGAATATAAAAACTATGATTTAAAACAAATTAATGATTTTAGGCATATTGACCTTTCACACATTAAAGGTTTTAATGTAACAATTCCATATAAAGAACAAATTATTGATTATTTAGATTTTGTTGAAGATTCAGCACAAAGAATTGGTGCTGTAAATACCATTGCAATTGAAAATAATAAACTGATAGGACACAACACAGACTATATTGGTTTTATAAATAGTTTTGAAAACAATTTATTTTATCGTAGAGCTTTAATTATTGGTAGTGGAGGTGCATCAAAAGCAATTCAATACGGATTAGAATTAAATAATATAAATTTTGATATCCTATCCAGAAAAAGTGATAATCGCTATAAAGCTTACAATCAAATTAAAATTGATGAATATGATTTAATAATTAACAGTAGTCCTTTAGGAACATTTCCAAAAACAAATGAAAAGCCAAACATAAATTACAACCAAATAAATAAAAATCACACCTGTTATGATTTAATATACAACCCATCTAAAACAATATTTTTAAGTGAAGCACAAAAAAATGGTGCTACTATTATTAATGGTCTAAGCATGTTAAAAAATCAAGCTGAAGAAAGCTGGAAAATATGGAATAGACTGAGTTAATAAAATATTGTTAACTTAAAGCTATATTTTATGGCTACATATAAAAAAAATATAGTTGTTGATTTAAAAAAGAATTTTAGTGAAAAAACGCATTTAATTGAAAAATTAAAAGAATTAATTAATTCAAATATTTCAAATTTTGAAAAAATTAAAACCTTTAAAAAGTTAAGAGAAAAATGGGTTAAAATTGGAAAAGTTCAAAGTCATCTATCGTTTGGTCTAAACAATTCGTATCAGCACCATATAAAACTTTTTTATGATTATATATACTTAGACAAAAAAATAAAGGAAATAGATCAAGAAAATAACAAAAAATTAAAACTAGATTTTTTAAAAGAAGCGGAGAAAATTAAATTAATAGGAGATAAATTAAAAAGTTACAGAGATTTATTGGTCATAATTAAAAAGTGGAACTATCTTACTGGTCCAGTAAAAAGTGAAGATGAATTAAAATTAAATACAAAATTTGATTTGATAATTCAAACAGTAAAAACAAATAAAAATGATTATTTAAAAAACAGAGAGAAATATGACGAAAAGAATATAGAAATAAAAAAAGAGTTAGTTAGTAAATTTAAAAAGTTGATTAATGATAGTGTAGATGAAAAGAATATGTGGTTAAAAAAGATTTCTGAAATTGAAAAGATTAAAGATAAATTTATTGGAATGGGTCCTATAAAGTCATCAGAAAACAATGAGCTGTGGAAAGAATTTAAAATCCTTAATAAACAATTTATCAGTGAAAAAAATATTTTTTTTAAAAATTTAAAGAAGACTTATTCTGAAAATATAAATAAACAATTGAAAATTATAGAAGATTGTAAATTATTAAAAGAAAAAGAAATAATTAATCCCTCAGATTTACAAAACCTTAAGATTAATTTTAAAAAAATTAAAAATGTACCCTATAAAAGGAATAAAGAAAATTGGAATAATTTTTCAAATGAATTAAATCTATGTTTTGAAAAAATAAAAAAAATAAGGGGCATAGAAAATAAAGAAGAAATAGAAAATAATTCACAAAAAAACAGTTTAATAGAAGATTTAAAAAAGAACTTCTCAATAAATAAGATTGATGAAATAATTAATAAATGGACTAGGATTGGTAAAAGCAAGAATCAAAAAGAATTTAACTTACTATTGAAGACTATTCAAGAAGAGCTAAAGAATATGGGCTTATCAAATGATGAAATTGAATCTCATAAACTAAAAGTAAAATCAAGTCTTATGAGTAATAATGATAAAGATTTTGAGAAAACTAGATTAAGAAAAAAGATAGAAGAAACAAGTAAGCAAATCTCTCAATTAGAAAATAATTTAAATTTTATTAAAAAAGGATCAGACAGTAAAGTTTTAGATGGTGTTCATAATGAAATTAAAAACTTAAAAAATCAATTAGAAATAAATGAAAAAAAGTACTTTTTATTTAAGTAATTTCATTCTTTTTTTGCTTGTTCCCAAATTAAATTAAGCTCCTCTTCACTATAATTAGAAAAATCAAAATTTCCGCTAATTTTTAATTGTTTTTCAACTCTTTTAAATCTTTTAATAAATTTTTCTGTAGATTTTTTTAGGGATTCATTAGAATCAATTCCAATATGTCTTGAATAGTTAATTAAGGAAAAAAGTATATCTCCAAACTCTTCTTCAGCCTCTAATTTATCTTTATATAATAATGCAGAATTAAATTCATCAAATTCCTCTTTAATTTTTTCAATTACATTTTGAACATTAGGAAAATCAAAGCCAATACTAGCAACTTTCTCTTGTACTCTATTAGTTTTTATTAATACTGGTAAATTTTTGGGGACACCAGATAAAAGGCCTTCTTTTTTATTTTTAATTTTTAATTTTTCCCAATTTCTTTTTACTTCATCTATACTTTCAACCAAAGTATCACCATATACATGAGGATGTCTATAAATTAATTTTTCTATTAACGTTTTTATAACATCATTGAAATCAAACTTTTTCTTTTCAGATGCAATTTTTGAATAAAAAACTATATGTAAAAGTAAATCACCAAGTTCTTCTTTAATTTCATTGAAATTCTTTTTATCAATTGCATCAATTAATTCATAAGTTTCTTCAATAGTTAGTTTTTTTAAAGAATCTAAAGTTTGCTTTTGATCCCATGGACATTTAGTCCTTAAATCATTCATTATTTCTATTAAATAATCAATTGAATAAGGTTTTTTTTTATTCATTTCTTAGAAAATTTCATTGGATATTTTACGTCAATATTACCAGAAGATATTTTATTTAATTTTTTTTGGATTAAAGTTCTTTTAAATTTTGAAATTTTATCAGTAAATAAAATCCCTTCAATATGATCATACTCATGAAGAATCACTCTAGCTAAAATACCATTAAATTTTAAGGAGTGAGAATTAAATTTTTCATCAAAGAAATTTATTTTAATTAAATCTTGTCTTTCAATATCTTCTCTTATATCTGGTATACTTAGACAGCCTTCATTAAAGCTACATGTTTTATCATCTAAAAGTTTTATTGATGGATTTATAAAAACTCTTTTCATATTTTTTAATTCAAAATCAGTAATATCTGGTTCATCAAAAAAAGGAGCTGCATCAATTATAAAAAGTCTGATTTGCTTACCAATTTGCGGTGCAGCTAAGCCTACTCCTTCAGCATTATACATTGTTTCCCACATGTCATTAATTAGTTTATCTAAATTTGGATAAGATGAATCAATTTCTACTGATTTGTTTTTAAGAATTGAGTTGCCATATGACAGAATTGGTAAAATCATTTATTTCTTTTTAAGTAAGACTCTAATATTAATGAAGCGCTTATTTTGTCAAGATTTTTTTTATCAAATTTTATTTTTTTCTTATTTGTAAAATCATTGATATATATTCTTGATAATTTTGATGTAAACCTCTCGTCTTCTCTTTCAATTTTCAATTTAGGAAAAATAGTTTTTATTTTTTTTATTTCCGATATAATCGAATTTTCTAAATCAAAAAATGTATTATCATTTTTTTTTGGCTGACCAATAACCAAAATAGATATTTTATTTTTGGAAATAATATCAGATAAAAAATCAATCAATTCATTAGTTTTAATTGTACTCAACGGAGATGCTATTAATTGAAGTTCATCTGTAATTGAAATTCCACATCTTTTTTTTCCATAATCTAATCCGAGTATTTGACCCATGAGACAAAATTAGCTATTAATTATTATCTACATAACAAAAATATATATTTGAATGTTAGACTATATTTGTAAAAAAATTATAATGAAAGAAATCATTGAATCAGTATGGGAAAACAGAAAATTATTAGAAAATCCAAATAATTCTAATGCAGTACTAAAAACTATTGAACTTTTAGACAAAGGTGAAATAAGAATTGCTGAAAAACTTAATGGTAATTGGATAGTGAATGATTGGATAAAAAAAGCTGTTATTTTATATTTTCCTCTTATGAAAATGAAAACAATTGAAGTTGGTCCATTTGAATTTCATGATAAAATTCCTTTAAAACGAGGGTTTAAAGAAAAAGAAATTAGAGTTGTTCCTCATGCAATTTGTAGATATGGATCTTTTATAGAAAAAGGTGCAGTATTAATGCCTAGTTATGTTAATATTGGCTCTTACGTTGGATCAGGAACAATGGTTGACACTTGGGCAACTGTTGGAAGCTGTGCACAAATTGGTAAGAATGTTCATATTAGTGGCGGTGTTGGTATTGGAGGTGTTTTGGAACCAGTACAAGCTTCTCCAGTAATTATTGAAGACAATGTTTTTCTTGGATCAAGAAGTATTGTAGTTGAGGGTGTTAGAGTTGAAAATGAGGCTGTACTTGGAGCAAATGTTGTTTTAACTGCATCTACTAAAATTATTGATGTTACGGGATCAAAACCAGTATATCTAAAGGGTTATATACCTAAAAAATCAGTTGTTATCCCTGGAACTGAGCCAAAAACTTTCAATGCAGGATCATTTAATGTTCCATGTGCATTAATTATTGGTAAAAGAAAAGAAAGTACCAATAAAAAAACTTCTCTAAACGATGCTTTAAGAGATTATAATGTATCTGTATAATAATTATAATGATAAACTTTGATAAAGAAGTTGATAAGTGTGTTGAAATACTTAAAAATGGTGGGATAATTTTATACCCCACTGACACTATTTACGGAATTGGATGCGATTCTTATAATTTTAAAGCTATGGAGAATGTAAATAAATTAAAAGGAAGTAATCCGAGTAAACCACTGATTCATTTGATGAATAGTTTAAAAATGGTAGAAATATACTTAAAACAAATACCTGACATTGCAAAAAAGTCATTAACAGGAAAAAATCCAACAACAGTGATTTTTAATAATTTAAATAATAATCAGTTAAATCATAAATCCATAGCAATTAGAATCCCTAAAAACAAGTTTTGTTTAAGTATTATTGATAAATTAAATAGACCACTTACTTCGACATCTGCTAATTTAAGTGGCTCTCCTTATCCGAAAAGTAAGGCTGATATTAATAAGAAAATAATTCATGGAGTAGATTACTTTGTTGAAACGATTGATAATGATAACTTAAGACCTTCTAAAATTATAAGAATAATAGATGAAAAAAATTATACAGTAATTAGAGATTAATTTAATGAATGAATTTATTAAAAATATAAATATTCCTATTATTAAACTTATCTCAGAAGAAGCTACCATTAGAGGAATTAAAACTTACCTAGTTGGTGGGTTTGTTAGGGATATTATTCTCAAAAGAAAAAGTAAAGACATAGATGTTATGGTAGTTGGAAATGGTATAGATTTTGCTCAGGGTATTTCAAAAAAAATAAATAAAAAATTACAAGTTTTTAAAAATTTTGGAACCGCTATGTTAAAAACCAAAAATTATGAAGTTGAATTTGTTGGTGCTAGAAAAGAAAGTTATTACAAAAATAGTAGAAACCCAAAAGTTGAACAAGGAACGCTTGAAGAGGATCTTTCTAGAAGAGATTTTACAATAAATTCATTAGCAATTTCATTGAATAAAAATAATTTTGGAGAAATTATTGATTTATTCAATGGCAAAAATGATATAAATAAAAAGTTAATAAGAACTCCATTAGATCCAAGAATTACTTTTCATGATGATCCACTAAGAATGTTTCGTGCAGCAAGGTTTGCATCTCAACTAAATTTTAAAATTGAAAAAGAAAATCTAGATTTTATATTTAAAGAAAAAGATAGAATTGATATAATTTCTAAAGAAAGAATAAATGAAGAATTAAATAAAATTTTAATGTCAAATAAACCGTCAGTTGGTTTTACGGCCTTAAAACAAAGCGGTCTTTTAGAAATTATTCTACCTGAAATTTGTGATTTAGAAGGTATTGATGAAATCGAGGGTAAAAAACATAAAGATAATTTTTACCACACGTTAAAAGTGGTGGATAATATATGTAAGAATAGCGAAAACTTGTGGTTAAGATGGGTAGCTCTTTTACACGATATAGGTAAAGCAAAAACTAAAAAATTTCATAAAAAAATTGGTTGGACTTTTCATGGTCATGAATATGTTGGATCCAAAATGGTTGATAAAATTTTTAAGAGACTAAAATTGCCTTTAAATGAAAAAATGAAATATGTAAAAAAATTAATTATGTTAAGTTCAAGACCTATTGTTTTATCACTCGAAAATATTACTGATTCTGCAGTTAGAAGATTAATTTATGATGCAGGTAATGATATAGATGATTTACTAACATTATGCGAAGCTGATATTACCACTAAGAATGAATTTTTACAAAAAAAATATTTAAATAATTTCAAAATTGTTAGAGAAAAAATTAAAATTGTTGATGAAAGAGATCAAATTAGAAATTTTCAACCTCCAATAACAGGTGAAGAAATTATGAATTCATTTAATATAAAACCATGTAAAGAAATAGGTTTAATTAAGGAATACATTAAAGAGTCAATTCTAAATGGTAAAATTGGTAATTCACATAAAGAGGCAAAAAAACTTATGTTAAAGAAAGGTAAAAGTTTGGGGTTAATAATTAATGAATAAAAGATTTATTTTTTTTAGCAAACTTTCCTTATTACTAGTTTTATTTGTAATTCTAGCAGGATCTGTCGTTAGAATGACTGGTAGTGGAATGGGATGTCCAGATTGGCCTAAATGTTTTGGCTATATAATTCCCCCAACAAATATTGAAAAGATTTCATGGAAGTCAAATAAAGAATATAATGAGGGTGTTATGATACTATACAATGAAAAGTTTTATAATTCTAAAGAAGATTTTGTATCAAAAAAATCTTTTAATCCCTCTAACTGGATTGAGTATACAAAACATGATTATACAGAATTTAATGCTGCAAATACCTGGTTTGAGTTTATTAATCGACTAATTGGTGCAATTGCTGGTATTTCAACTTTGATTATGTTTGTTTTATCATTTTTTCAAACTAAAAAAAATGCAAAAATTATAATTTTTTCAGCTTTGGTTGTATTTTCCATGGGCTTTCAGGCTTGGCTAGGTAAACTAGTTGTTGATTCAAATCTTGCACCTTTTAAAATTTCAACTCACATGTTGATGGCAATGGTTATTGTTTGTTTGTTAATATATATAATTAAAAAAGCTGATGCTTAATATTAAATTATTAAAAAGACTTGTTATAATCTCAATGTTTATAATGTTAATTCAAATTTTACTTGGATTAAAAGTTAGAGAATTTATAGATTTGAAAATAGACTTATATGGATTTGAAAATAAAAATATGTGGCTTTCAAATCCAGAAATTAATTTTTTTATTCATAGAAGTTTTTCAATTTTTATCTTTATTTCAAATGCTTTTTTATTCTATTTAGCAAGAAAAATAAAAACTAATTTAACTTGGATTAAATTTATATTGATACTTATAATTATTGAAATTATTGCTGGAGCATCAATGTACTATTTTGCGTTTCCGATTCTGTCACAACCAATACATCTTTTAATTGCAATTATAATTTTTGGGTTGCAATTTTATTGGTACTTAATTTTAGATGATTAGTTTGTTCTAAGCATTGAATGATTTTCATAATTATTTAGCATGTAATCAAAGGATGCTTCCATAATATCTCCCATTGATTTTGAAAACTTGAATTTATTCTCACCTGTTAAATGATATATTTGCTTTGATAAATTTTGAACATTTTCATTTAATGAAATAACATCATTTTTCATCGATTCAATTAATGAATTTACCCTCTTTTTAGATCCCAAAACTCTTTTTACTATTATTGATCTTTCCTCTATCTTATATTGATTTATAGATCTATTTATAAGTTTATCTCTAATGATATTGACTACTGCCTTGTTTTCTTTAAATAATTGTGGACGATATACTTTAAAATCTCCTTCAAATGATTGTTGATCAAAATCTATTGCTCTAATTTTATAAACGACCTGATCAAAATCATGTGTAGGTATAATAACATAATTATATGCTCTCATATCCCCTAATAGTCTAATCATACATCTTTCACTAAATTTTACAAACTCTTTAGCAATTTGAGCTTTTTCACTTTTTGAGCATTTATATAAATAATTTTTAAAAAAATCATCTCCTGGAATTCCCGTTATATGTTCTTCAATTAAAGTTTCATTAAAAACAATAAAATTCAAATTATATGGTGAAGTAATATGTTCAAGTTCTAAGCCATATATTCTCGATGAATCAGCAACTTTTACATAATAATAGGTGAAATTATCGTTTAACTTGTTTCGAATTTTTACCCTAAAAGGATTTGAGTTTCCAAAAGTGCAATAATCAATTGCATCAACAGCAAGATGTTCTAAGCTATCATTATTTCCATCAGAGTAAAGTAAATTATATACAATTTTTAAATTATTTTCTATTTCATCTCTTTCAGATTCATTAAAAAAAACTCTTTGCCATAATGTATCTAAATCATTACTGTCAGTAACTTTAATTGAACCTACATATCTAAGTAAATCTGAATATTCAATAGGAATATTTTGAATCCTATTATATTTATCCAAATAATCCTTTAACCCATTTGAAACTTTAAAAGAGGGCTTTTTCTTAGAAATTAAAACATCATTATTTTTTTTCAAACCTAAAATTTAAGTAAAGCTATAATTTTTAGATTAAAAAAATTCTAATTTGTATTTTTACAAGTTAAATTATTTGAATTTGAATTTTAATCTTAAATCAAATTATAACCCTTCAGGAGATCAACCAGAGGCAATTTCTAATTTAGTTGAAGGGATAAAAGATAAAGTTAAATATCAGTCACTAGAGGGTGTTACAGGCTCAGGGAAAACTTTTACTGTGGCTAATGTAATTAAAGAAATAAATGAGCCAACTCTTGTAATCGCTCATAATAAGACATTAGCAGCTCAATTATATAAAGAATTTAAATCATATTTTCCCAATAATTTAGTAGAATATTTTGTTTCATATTATGATTATTATCAACCTGAAGCATATATACCTGTGACAAATACATACATTGAAAAAGATTTATCAATAAATGATGAAATTGAAAAGTTAAGACTTAGTGCCACAACAAGTCTTTTATCTGGTAGAAAAGATGTAATTGTTATTGCTTCAGTATCATGTTTATATGGGATAGGCAACCCCGTAGATTATAAAAAAAATACGATTAATATTGATTTAAATTCAAAAATTACTAGAACATTATTACTAAAAAAACTTTCAAACTCTTTATATAGCAGATCGGTATCAGATTTAAGTCCAGGTTGCTTTAGAGTAACTGGAGATGTTGTAGATGTTAGTTTAAGTTATAGAGACTGTATTATTAGAATAAATTTCTTTGGTGATATGATAGAGTCTTTAGAGGAAATAAATTATTTAGATGATAAAAAAATGATAGAAATTGATTCAATTTCTATTTATCCAGCTAATATGTTTTCTACTCAACAAAGTACACTAGAAAAAGCTATTAATCAAATTCAATTAGATTTAGGTAAACAAGTGGATTTTTTTAAATCAGTGGGTAAAAATTTTGAAGCAAAAAGATTAAATGAAAGAACTTTATTTGATTTAGAAATGATGCAAGAATTAGGGTATTGCTCTGGAATTGAAAATTATTCAAGATATATAGATGGCAGAGAGCCAGGAACTAGACCATTTTGCTTGATTGATTATTTTCCTGAAAATTTTTTGACAATTATTGATGAAAGCCATGTGACTCTTCCTCAAATAAGAGCAATGTATGGTGGAGATAGAAGTAGAAAAGAAAATTTAGTAGAATATGGATTTAGACTACCATCTGCTTTAGATAATAGGCCTTTAAATTTTGAAGAATTTGAAAATCTTCAAAATCAAGTAATTTTTGTGAGTGCCACACCCTCAGATTACGAATTAAATAAATCTGAAGGAATTATTGTTGAACAAATAATTAGACCAACTGGACTTTTAGATCCAGAAATTCAGGTTAAAGGAACTGATAATCAAATTGATGATGTATTGAATGAAGTAAATAAAAGAGTTGAAAAAAAAGAAAGAGTACTAATTACCACATTAACAAAAAAAATGGCAGAGGAATTAGTAGTTTTCTTAAATAAAGTTAATGTAAAATCAAGGTATATACACAGTGATATTGATACAATAGAAAGAGTTGAGATCTTAAATGAATTAAGAACTGGAATTTTTGATGTATTGGTTGGTGTAAATTTATTAAGGGAAGGTTTAGATTTACCAGAGGTATCTTTAGTTATAATTTTAGATGCAGATAAGGAAGGATTTTTAAGAAGTAAAAGATCATTAATACAAACAATAGGAAGAGCCGCAAGAAATTTGAATGGAAAAGCAATAATGTATGCAGATAAAGAGACTGAAAGCATGAAAAAAACTATAAATGTAACGTTAGAAAGAAGAAAGAAACAAATGGAGTTTAATATTAAAAATAACATTACACCAAAACAAATTAAAAAAAATATAATATCAACTTTTGATCTAAAAGAAAAAGAAGAAATAGTTATTAAAGAAAAAATTAATTCCAATAAGATTGATAAAAATATTTCTGAAGAAAAAAGAAAAAAAATAATAATTCATCTGAGAAAAGATATGTTGAAAGCAGCGAAGGAATTAGACTTTATAGAAGCTGCACGATTAAGAGACTTAATTTCTAGTTATAAAAAAAGCGGGTAAAACCCGCTTTTTTTTATTTAACATTTATAAATTTCTTTTTATTCTTAATTATGACCTCACTTTTTTTTGGGAGGACTATTTTTAAAATTCCGTTATCGTATTTAGATGTAACTCTATTTTGATCAATGGAATCAGGAAGAAAAAATGATTTTTCAAAAAAATCATAATTAAACTCTTGCCTTGAATAACTATTAATTGAATTAGATTCATCCTTTTTCTTTGTAATTTTTAAATTATCAGAATCAATTTCAATTTCAAAATCTTTTTTATTTGACCCAGGAACTGAAAATTCAATTTGAAAATCATTTTCAGTTTCCTTTATATTATGAGGAGGTATGCTCATATGATTTACTTTAAAGAAATCATTGATAAAATCATCAAATATTAAGGGATAATTTGTTCTATTTATAATATTCATATTTATTAATTTTTAATTAAACATTTTATATGAATTAAACAAAACATAAACCAAAAGGTAATTTATGACAATATGTCATTTAAAAGAAAAAAAATAGTGACAAAGTGTCTTTTTTATGACAAAACCTCTTTTATGATTTCGGTTACATTGAAAAAACTTGATGCACTAAATATTTTAAGACCAGAATTGTCAATAATATCTTTAGCTTCTTCAGCATTTGTACCTTCAAGCCTAACAATAATTGGGACTTTAATTTTATCTTTTATGTTTTTATAAGCTTGTACAATTCCATTGGCAACTCTATCACACCTAACAATTCCTCCAAATATATTAACTAGTACAGCCTTAACTTTTGGATCTTGAAGAATTAAATTAAATGCAACCTCTACTCTATCAGCATCTGCTGTTCCACCAACATCAAGAAAGTTTGCAGGTTCTCCACCTGATTGCTTAATTAAATCCATTGTAGCCATAGCTAATCCCGCTCCATTTACCATGCAACCTATATTTCCATCCAAATCAACATAATTTAGACCTACTGCTCTTGCTTCTGTCTCTACAGGGTTTTCTTCAGATTCATCCCTTAAGTCTTTATATTCTTTATGTCTAAATAATGAATTATCATCTAAAACCATTTTTGCATCAACAGCAATAATTTTATTGTCGGATGTTTTTAATACAGGATTAATTTCTAATAAAGAAGCGTCGCAGTTTACATATGCAAGATATAAGCTTGATATAAACTTTATCATGTTTTTATATGCATTACCATGAAGTCCCAAATTGAAAGCAACCTTTCTAGCTTGGTTTGGCATTAAACCTAATGAGGGATCAACTTCTTCATAAAATATTAAATTAGGTGTCTTTTCTGCAACAGACTCAATATCGACACCCCCTTCTGTAGAGTACATAATCATAATCTTTGAAGTAGAGCGATTCAATAATAAAGAAATATAAAATTCTTGATTCTCGCTTTCTCCAGGATAATAAACATCTTCTGCAATTAAAATTTTACTAACGAGCTTTCCTTCTTTAGGCGTCTGAGGTGTTTTTAACATCATACCTAAAATTGATGAAGAATAATCTTTAAGCTCCGTTAAACTCTTAGCAACTTTAACTCCCCCACCTTTACCTCTTCCTCCAGCATGAATTTGAGCTTTGACAACAAAAAATTCAGTTCCAGTTTCACTTGACAACTTATTTGCTACTTTTTCAACTTTATCAAGATTTGAAACCATATATCCTTTTTGAATTTGAACATCATTTTTAAAAAGTAATTCTTTGGCTTGAAATTCATGTAGATTCATATATGTAAAATTACTAAAAAGTTAAGGCTAAAGTTTATTTTTTGTTCTATTTCTAACTAATAAAAATGATTTTATTATATATAATTCAAATATCTAAAGTTTTTATATCTATTTGTAGTTTTGGCAGCATGAATAATTCGATGTTACTAGAAGCTGTAAAAAATTTTGGATCTCCACTATATATTTATGATTCAAATAAAATAAAAAAACAATATGAAAGATTAATATCTTCATTTTCAGCTGTTAAACAACTTCAAATAAACTATGCAGTTAAAGCATTATCTAATATTTCAATTTTAAAATACATCATCAATTTGGGTTCTGGTATCGATGCAGTTTCTATTCAAGAAGTTCAATTAGCTTTAAAATGTGGAATAAAACCTACTAAAATTATTTATACACCTAATGGAGTATCTATGGATGAAATGAAAAAAGTTTCTGAGCTAGGTGTTAAAATTAACATTGACAACCTCTCCGTATTGGAGGATTTTGGAAATAAAAATCCTAAGATTCCAATTTGTATTAGAATAAATCCTCATATTATGGCTGGAGGAAATTCTAAAATTTCTGTTGGCCATATAGATTCTAAATTTGGTATAAGCATACACCAAATACCTCATCTTTTGAGAATTGTAGAGAATACAAAAATTACAGTTAACGGAATTCATATGCATACTGGAAGTGATATTCTTGATATTGATGTTTTTTTAAGAGCTGCTGAAATTTTATTCGAAGCTGCTAAAAACTTTAATCAATTGGAGTTTATTGATTTTGGTAGTGGATTTAAAGTACCTTATTTTCCAAACGATAGTGAAACTAACATTGAAGAGTTAGGAGAAAAACTTTCCGAAAGATTTAATGAGTTTTGTAAAAACTATGGAAAGGATCTAACTCTTATGTTTGAGCCTGGAAAGTTTTTAGTTAGTGAAGCTGGAAAGTTTTTATGTAAGGTTAATTCTATAAAACAAACAACTTCTACAGTTTTCGCTCAAGTTGACTCAGGTTTTAATCATTTTTTAAGACCAATGATGTACGGAGCTAATCATCATATAGAAAACATCTCTAATCCAAATGATATAGAGAGATACTATTCAATCGTTGGCTATATATGTGAAACCGATACATTTGCATCAAATAGAAAAATTTCTACAATTAACAATGGTGATATCTTATGTTTTAATAATGCTGGAGCATATTGTCATACCATGTCTAGTAATTACAACTCAAGATATAGGCCCGCAGAAGCCTTATATATAAACGATGAAATAAGACTAATAAGAAAGAGAGAAGTTTTTAAGGATTTAATAAAAAATCAAATTGATATTTTCAATCAATAACACCAGAACATATTAACTCCATGTTTTGGTATAAAGCAATAAACTGACCCTTAGTAATTGATTTTTGTGGTTTTTTAAATTTAAAATAATAGAAATTATCTTTTTTTATAACTGATACATCCTGCAAGCCTTGTCTATATCTAATTCTTGCTTTTAATTCTTTTTTATTCATTACTTGTTTTTCAGTTGATAGAAAATGAATTTTTTTTGATGAAACTCTTAAAACACTTCTAAATAGACCAGGATGATTAGAGCCTTCACCTACATAAATAATATTTTTTTTAACATCATTATTAATGACATACAATGGTTTTTCCATACCTCCGATTGACAGACCTTTTCTTTGACCAATGGTATAAAAATGTGCGCCATTATGTAAACCAATTATTTTTCCTTCTTTAGGATCATAACAATAAGGTTTAGATAAACTTTCAATATCATTTAAATCTGAGTTTTTTACAAATTCTTTATGATTTTTATCAATTAAAACAACATCCCCTTTTTTAGGCCTTAGTTTCTGTTGTAAAAAATCAGGAAGCTTCACTTTTCCAATAAAACATAAGCCTTGAGAGTCTTTTTTTTCAGCTGTTATCAAATTGTTATCCTTTGCAATTTTTCTAACATGTTTTTTTGTTAAACTACCAATTGGAAAAATTGTTTTACTCAACTGATATTGATTTAATTGGCATAAAAAATAAGATTGATCTTTTGAATTATCTTTTCCAGAAATTAAGTGGAAAAATGATTTTCCTTTATAACTAGATTCCTTTGTTTGAGCATAATGGCCTGTTGCAATAAAATCTGCACCTAATTTAAGAGCTAATTTTAAAAATAAATCAAATTTAATTTCTCTATTACACAAAATATCAGGATTGGGAGTATTACCTTTTTTATATTCATTAAACATGTAATCAACAATCTTATTCTTATAGTCGTCACTTAGATCAATTACTTGAAATGGAATGGACAATTTTTCACAGACTAACATAGCGTCATAACTATCTTCAAGCCAAGGACAGTCTTTGGAAATTGTAACAGATGAATCATGCCAGTTTTTCATAAATATCCCTACGACATCATAACCTTCTTGTTTTAAAATATATGCTGCAACACTAGAGTCAACACCACCAGACATAGCCACAACTACTCTTGTTTTTGACTTTGACATAATAAATCTATTTATTTCTTTGTTTCTGTTGTTTTTGAGCTTGTTCGGCAGCCTCTTGAAGTTTTCTTAATCTTCTTTGAAACCTTCCTTCTGTTTTTGGTTTCTTTTTATTTTCCTCAATTTCAAGTAGAATTTTCTTTTCATCTAGAATTACATTTTTAACTGTTAACATAATAATGATTGTAAGAATATTTGATATTGTGTAGTATAGTGATAACCCGCTTGCAAAATTATTAAAGAAAATTAATAAGGAAAAGGGTATGATATACATTATATATTTCATGTTAGGCATCCCAGGCTGGGTTGGTTGCATTTGTTGTGAGCCGGACATAGAGGTATAAAAAAACATTGTTACACCAGCTAAAATTGGAAAAAGACTTATATGGTCACCATATAATGGTATATAAAATGGTAACTCAGCAATAACATCAAAAGTGCTTAAATCCTCAGCCCATAGAAAAGATTCACCTCTTAATGCAAAAGCAACAGGAAAAAAACAGAATAATGCATAGAATACAGGTAATTGAATAAAAGCAGGCAAACAACCTTGCAAAGGATTTGCACCAGCTTGATTATATATTTTCATTGTTTCTTGCTGTCTCTTCATGGGATCATCTTTGTATTTTTCCGTTGCAGCAGCAATTTCGGGCTTTAATATTTTCATTTTTGCCTGAGATAAATACATCTTGTACTGTACTGGAGACATTACTAACCTTGTTAATATTACCATAATTATAATTGCTATTCCAGCTGAAAAATGATTACTTAAAAAATTATAGAGTGGGAAAAAAATACTTTTATTAATCCATCCAAAAATACCCCATCCAAACCATATTGAATCAGAAATCTTATAATCATAATCCTTAATTATATAATAATCATTTGGACCTATGTACCATTCAAAATTTTCATCAATTTCACCACCCTGATTATAATTAATAGGGATTTTAGATTTAAATCTCTTTAAAAACTTTCTATCATTACTGTCAGACTCTAAATTTAAAGATGTAAACTCTATATCATCTTTAACATTATTAAAAATTAAAATAGAATTGAAAAAATGTTGACCATATGATATCCATTTTGCAGAATCAACATCATCATCTTCACTGTAAGCACTTAAATCTTTGACATCTTGGTCTTTGTCCTGGTAGTTTAGGTATGTGTATCTATTTTCATAATCCTGGCTTTTTGAATTTCTAAAAGAATCAAAATTCCAGTTTAAATCAATTTTAGAATTTCTTCCAATTAAATTATTAAAACCAATTGTTTGTACTTTTAATTTTAGTAAATAGCCATTTTTAGGTAAAAAATAATTAAAAATCATTTTTTCACCTGAATCATTAACATATCTTAAATTTATTTCTTTACCTAGATTAGTTTCATTTTCTGTGTAATCAAAAAATAAATTATTAGAATTAAAAGGCTGATTACTTAAAGTGTTAAACTCAAAAGAAAAAACTTGATTATTATCAATTATTTTTAAATCATTTTCCTCTTGATTTTTATAGTTCTTTAAAACACCTTCATTAATTTGTGCACCTTTTGTAGATATTATAAATTTTACATCATTATTTTCAAGAACTATTAATTGATTTTCTTTGATAGAGTTATCTGTAATTAAATTAGAATTAAAATTTTCAGTTGAATCATAATCATTCTGATTATCAATATTTTCTTGGATAACATCATTTGTAATTTTATTTTCTTCCTCAAAATCTGGTTGAAACATAAACATCCATAGAAAAGCACCTATTAGAAATAAAAAACCAATAATTTGCGATGAATCTAATTTGTTTTGTTCCATTTCTTTTATTGATTATTTTTTTTAATACACGCTGAAACAAATGACACAAAAATAGGATGAGGATTCTTAACAGTACTTTGATACTCAGGATGGAACTGAACTCCGATAAACCAACTATGGCTAGGAATTTCTACAATTTCAACCAGGCCAGTCTTAGGATTTGTTCCAGAACTTATCATTCCTAACTTATTTAGTTTTTCATTGTATTTAAAATTTAATTCATATCTGTGTCTGTGTCTTTCTGAAACTAAATCTTTTTTGTAAATACTATATGCTAATGAATTCTTTTTTAATTTACATTTCCAAGAACCCAATCTCATTGTTCCTCCTTTTTCTTCTACATTCAATTGATCATTCATTAAACTTATGACTGGATTTTTAGTTGATTTACTCATTTCAGTTGAATTAGCATCTTTTAAACCAAGAACATTTCTCGCGAATTCAATAACAGCCATTTGCATTCCAAGGCATATACCTAAAAATGGTAAATTATTTTCTCGTGCATATTTTATTGATAGAATTTTACCTTCGATACCTCTCTCTCCAAAACCAGGAGCAACTAAAATACCATCTACTTTTGATAAAATATTATTTATAGTCTTATCATTAATTTCTTCAGAATGAATAGGCACTACATTAACTTTTGCCTCATTAACAGCACCAGCATGAACAAAAGATTCTAAAATGGATTTATAAGAGTCTTGTAATTCAACATATTTTCCAATAAGACCTATATTGATTGTGGTTTTTGGATTGTTAAGTTTATCAACAAAATTTTTCCAGTCATTTAAGTCTGATTTCTTTTTGTTTTTAATATTTAATTTATTTAAAACAACCTTGTCTAGTTTTTCAGCCTGCATTAAAAGGGGAACCTCATAAATTGTCTTCGCATCAATGGATTCGATAACTGAATTTTTATCCACATTACAAAAAAGAGCAATTTTTGATCTAAGATCATCACTTATACTTTTCTCAGTTCTACATACAATAATATCAGCATTGACACCACTTTCCATTAATTTTTTAACAGAGTGTTGAGTAGGTTTAGTTTTTAATTCACCGGCTGCGGACAAGTAAGGCAAAAGAGTTAAATGAATTACTAAACTATTATTTTCACCAATATCCCACCTAAATTGCCGAACAGCTTCAATAAATGGATAAGACTCAATATCTCCAACTGTACCCCCAAGTTCAGTAATTATAATATCATAACTATCTTCAGATTGAATAAGTTGTATTCTTCTTTTTATCTCATTAGTAATATGAGGAATTACCTGAACAGTTTTACCTAAAAAATCACCTTTTCTTTCTTTATTTATGATTGTTTGATATATTTTACCAGTAGTAGTATTATTTGTTTTTGTTGTTTTAATACTTAAAAATCTTTCATAATGCCCAAGGTCTAAATCTGTTTCGGTACCATCTTTAGTAACATAACACTCACCATGCTCGTAAGGATTTAATGTTCCAGGGTCAATATTTATATATGGATCAAATTTTTGTATTGTTACTTTAAAGCCTTTAGATTGAAGAAGTTTTGCTAGTGAAGCTGAGATAATTCCCTTTCCTAGTGAAGAGCTAACTCCACCGGTAACAAATATATATTTAGGAGTTTTATTCAAATTAAATCAATTCCGTTTTCAAAAGTACAAAACTATTCATAGCAATATTAATTTTGATGATCAATTATATCAAGATCTTCATGTCTAAGTATAAAAAATGAGGTATTTTGAAAACCAAATTTATCATTGTATTCATAATTAAATTTATTTTGCATTAATTTTGTTTCTCCAACATATAGTGAATTTTTTAAAGATTTTGAAATAGCTATTCTTAATAATAAATCCTTTATAACATCATAAGACTTTATTGATATTCTATCTGGATACTTTCCAAACTTTAATAAAAATTTATTTTGAAATTCAGTAAATTCATCACTTGAATTAGGTTTTGAGTTTGAGGGGTACATAAAACTTAAATTTCCTAGCTTCTCATAACTTATATTAGAATTTTCATAATTCTCATTAGACACAGTTGAAAATAATCTTATTTTTCTTTCATTATTAATTTGTGAATTCAACAACGAAGTAACACTGGATATTAAATTAGATTTTTTGGTCTCTAAAAAAACCCAGTTTTCTTTATATGATCCCAATAATGAATCCGTAATCTTAGGATCAACAGAATTGTTAATTTCATTAAGATCTATTATTTCTGCTAAGGGAAATCTTTTTAATAATTTATTTTTAGATTTTTTGTTCAGTGAATCTGAAATAATCATTGCACATTGATCTTCATTCTTTAATATTAGTTCATCAATTATTTTAAACATTCTTTCTCTCTTTAAAGAATCATTGGCTACAGGTATTATTGTTTTTGAATTTAATGTGATATCATCATAAACTAAGGGTGATACTGAGTTAGTTTTAAAATTTGTATTAAAAAAAGCATTATAATTTCTATTGATTAGTGGCCCGACTATTAAGTCATATTTATTAAAATCATTACTGTTTTTTAAATTTTTTATTTGATCTATTTTATTATCAGTATCATAAACATCTATTTCAACAGAAATATTTTTTTTATCTAATTCATCAGCAGCAAATAATATTCCATTATAAAAATTAATAGAAATGGTAGTTAAGTTTTGTTCTTTTAAATATGCGTTTACTTGTTCAGTAGAATCTATTATAATTGATTCAATTTTAAAAGGTGCCATGTAGGCTATTCTAATAAAGTTCTTTTTAATTTTAATTTCATTAATTTTTGATACAGAATCAATTTCAGTTTCTTTAACAATTTCTTTAGAGAAACTTATAGAAGATAGTTTTTTAACTAGTGGGACTATTATTATCTCTTTCTTTCTTAGTTTATTGTTTTTAAGCTCAGGGTTGTATTTTATTATGTCAGCTATTTCAATATCAAACTTTTTAGAAATACTGTATAAAGTTTCTTTTTTTTGAACTTGATAATTTATTAATGAATCAAATTTGACTTTATCTATATTATCCTGCGAGTTACAGAAAAAAGAAATTAAAATTAGAATTTTAAATAAAAAAACATTTTTCATTCCCATTCGATTGTTGATGGTGGTTTTGAACTAATGTCATAAACTACTCTGTTTATACCCTTAACATTATTAATAATTTTATTAGAGACATTTTGAAGAAACTTATATGGAATATCGACCCAATCTGCAGTCATTCCATCTGTAGATGTAACGGCTCTTAAAACGACACAATTTTCATAAGTTCTTTCATCACCCATGACACCAACAGATTTAACAGGGAGCAATATAACACCAGCTTGCCAAATACTATCATATAATCCCTCTTGTTTTAGAGCTTCTATATATATATAATCTGCTTCTTGTAACATTTCAACTTTTTTAGCATTTACCTCACCAAGAATTCTAATTCCAAGACCTGGTCCAGGAAAAGGGTGCCTTTTTAGTATTTCTTGCTTTATTTTTAATTCTTTACCAACTTTTCTTACCTCATCTTTAAATAGCATATTTAATGGTTCAATTACAGAAAGATTCATAAAATCAGGCAGACCTCCTACGTTGTGATGTGATTTAATTGTTGCAGATGGACCCTTGACAGAAATTGATTCAATAACATCTGGATAAATAGTTCCTTGAGCTAACCACTTTACATTTTCAATTTTCTTTGACTCTTCATCAAAAACATCTATAAAAACTTTTCCAATACATTTTCTTTTTTCTTCAGGATCAATAATTCCATTTAATTCTTTATAAAATTTTTCTTTAGCATCGATTCCGATCACATTTAAACCCATACCTTGGTATTGTTTTAGAACAGATTGAAACTCATTTTTTCTTAAAAGACCATTATCAATAAAAATACACGTTAGTTGATCGCCAATAGCTTTATTTAATAAAACTGCAGCTACAGATGAATCTACACCACCTGATAAACCTAAAATTACATTATCCTTTTTGACTTTAATCCTAATATTTTCAATTGCAGAATCTATAAATGAATTAGGTGTCCATGATGCTTTAATTTTTGCAATTTTCTTTAAAAAATTTTCTAAAATTAACTTTCCATCTTTTGTGTGATAAACCTCTGGGTGAAATTGAATGCCATAAGTTTTTTCATTATTAAATTTAAATGCAGCATTCTTAACATCGTTAGTACTACCAATTCTAATAGAGTCTTTGGGTAATTCAACTATAGTATCAGCATGACTCATCCAAACCTGAGATCCATCAACAACAGAATCAAATAAAATTGATCCTTCTAAAATTGAAATTAGATTTGCTCTTCCATATTCTCTTGAATTAGATAGATCAACGCTTCCTCCATAATTGTGAGCTAAATATTGAGCACCATAACATATACCCAACATAGGAATTTTTCCTTTAATATTTTTTAAATCAATTTTTAAAGAATCATTAGCTCTTACAGAAAATGGTGAGCCAGACAATATAATTGCGGAATAATTTTCAATTTTATATTTAGAGCTGTTGTAAGGAAAAATTTCACAAAAGATATTAATCTCTCTTACTCTTCTAGCAATTAATTGAGTGTATTGAGATCCAAAATCTAGAATTATTACTTTGTTTGGCATTTTCAAAAATACATCAATAAAATTAAATTTCTGCAATAATTAAATCATTATCAAAAGGTGATATTGATTCATAAATACTATTTATTAAATCATTGCCTTTATAAGAATAAAATTCACTGAAATTTATTTTTCTCTCTTGAAAAATATTTTCTGGGTAAATTTTATCATAAATTTTTTCGAGTGATTTTATTGTAGTTTTTATATTTCTTTTTTGAAACTTCACAATTTTTTTCTCTAACGATTCAAGTATAGCAATTTGTTTAGCTTCGCTAGATTTGACAGAACTATTTAAATTTAAATCGATTTTATTTACACTTTCAATTATGTTTTTATATAAATTTTTTAATTTATTTTTTTCATTGTTTAAACTTATATTCATTTCAATGTTCTGTTCTACAATTTTTTTAACAAAATTATCTTTTGATTGAAAAAAATCATTTATGTCCATTTTATATCTTTTCATCAATTCAAAATCTCTTTTGTTTAGCATAATTATTGAGTTTCTTAGTGATAATATTGGGAAAGAAATATTATGATAATCAAATAAACTTTTTAGTTGTAGCCAATATGAAATTTCAGCATTACCTCCAACATAGGATAAATTAGGCAGTATAAATTCTTGATATAATGGTCTAAATAGAACATTTGGTGAAAATTGGTTAGAACTATCTTTAATTTTTGAAATAATTTGATCTTTATCAAAAAATACTTTTTTGCCAACTAAAGTATAACTGTCATCTGAAAAATCTAATCTGTATCTAATATTATTTTCAATATAAAATAAATTTAATTTCCTTGGATTGACCTGTAATTTTATATCATTAGCATATAAATCAATTAATTTTTTATTTGTTTTATTAACCAAATCATAAGTTGAAAAGTTTATAATTTCATCAGTAAATAACTCATTAAATGAAGTTTTAAATTGTTTGTCATCAGCATCAACTACTACAAGACCATAGTCTTTAAAAAGAGTATGAACAATATTCCTTGTTGATTCTGCCAAGGTTATATTTTTTCCATAAGATGCTTTAAATAATTCGCATATTTCATTTTTGAATGGCTTACTTTTAAAGTTTTTATCAAGATCTTCAATAACCTTACTTAAATCTGATGGCTTTATTTTACCTGTACAATAATCTTTAGATTTAGAACTGATTTGATATTTGTAATTATAGGTTTGAAATGATCTAATTTCTTCAAAATCATGATCTTCACTAGCCATCCAAAAGACTGGAACAAAATTACTTTTTGGATAAAATTTATTTAACTCATCGCTAATTTTAATAGTTTGTAAAATTTTATAAATAAAATAAAGTGGGCCAGTATTTAAACATAGTTGATGACCAGTTGTAACTGTATATGTATTATTTTTTCTTAATTTTTTTATAGAATTTGCAACCAAACTCATATCAGAAAAATTTTTGTATTGATTGCTTAGCACATTAAATAATAAATCTCTTTGTTTCTTTGAAAAAGATGATCTTTTTTTAATTAGTTTTTTATAACTATCAATTTCATTCTTATGAGAATAAAAACCATTTAGTTTTTTTGATCGTAGAAAATCCCGGACAATTTTTGAAGTAAATGGGGTGTCAGTAATATCTATTTTCTTTTTTATCACTGTGATAATTTTTTAAAATATTTCTTGTTTTTATGAATTTTTTTGAAAAAAAGACTCAACAAAATCATGCTTATCAAATAATTGAATATCATCAATTGATTCTCCAGTTCCAATATATTTTATTGGAATACTTAATTGATCTGAAATCCCAATAACAACACCTCCTTTTGCAGTTCCGTCTAATTTTGTAACCATCATTGATGTAATTTTTGTTACTTCCGAAAATTGTTTTGCTTGCTCAAAAGCATTTTGGCCAGTGGAGCCATCTAAAACTAATAATATTTCATTTGGAGCATTTTGTTTTAACTTTTGCATTACTCTACTAATTTTAGAAAGCTCATTCATTAAATTTACTTTATTATGTAATCTTCCAGCAGTATCAATTATAACAACATCATAATCTTTGTTTAAAGCAGAATTTAATGTATCATATGAAACTGAAGCAGGGTCACTACCCATTTTTTGTTTAATTAAATCTACTTGTGCTCTGTGAGACCATTCTTCAAGCTGTTCTATGGCGGCAGCTCTAAAGGTATCAGCAGCTCCAATTAAAACAGAAAGTCCTTGTGACTTGAAAAATTTAGCAAGTTTTCCAATTGAAGTTGTTTTGCCTACGCCATTTACTCCAACTACCAAAATTACATAAGGTTTATCGTCAATATTAAAACCTTGATCCTTTTCATCAAATATGATATTTCCAATTTCTTCCTTAAGAATAATATCCAATTCTTGGGCATTCGTATACTTTTCCCTCGAAACTCTTTCTTCAATTTTTTCAATTATTTTAATTGTAGTTTTAACACCAACATCTGATGTTATTAGTATTTCTTCTAAATCATCTAAAACCTCTACATCAACTTTTGTCTTACCTACAACGGCTTTTTTTATTTTTTCAAAAAAAGACTTGCTTGTTTTTTCTAAAGTTTTATCAAGGTTATTTTTATCGGTTTTTTTAAATAATCTCCTAAAAAAACCTTCTTTTTTTTCTGGTTCTGGCTCTGGTTCTGGTTCTGGTTCTGGCTCTGGTACTGGTTCTGGCTCAGGCTCTGGTACTGGTTCTGGCTCAGGCTCTGGCTCTGGTTCTGGCTCTGGCTCTGGTTCTGGCTCAGGCTCTGGCTCAGGCTCAGGCTCTGGCTCTGGTTCTGGCTC
>Ga0209036_1000036_pt1 | contig 45276 bp, 52 predicted proteins | sample MarorgKNORR_S2LV_3_FD_188222 | JGI IMG/M metagenome (GOLD analysis project Ga0209036, IMG submission 188222) | Marine microbial communities from the Southern Atlantic Ocean, analyzing organic carbon cycling - DCM_A/KNORR_S2/LV (SPAdes) (version 2) | ecosystem: Environmental > Aquatic > Marine >... | reverse complement strand
TACCCTATGACTCGGTGATTAGTCACTGGGTTTTCAAAGGGGCCTTTTGAAGAAGAATACCTTGAGTTTTCCCGGCTTTTTGCCTTTAGTTGAGACTAATTCCCAACCCTGGCTGCCTAAATCATTCAACATTTTAGTAATCTGTGTCCATGATGCGTCTGAATCTTCTACAATTCTATACTCCCATTGTGTCATGAATCTGGATTGGCTCAATAGGTTATGAAATTATTCCCGACACAAGGGTGTCCTTCCGATTAGGATTGGATAGATGACTCTCCCACTGTTTGTATTATCCCTTCTTCTAGTTCCATATTAATGCCACAAGCAGGGCAAGAAACCCTCCCTGAATAACTAAAAGGGACGTTTAACTTTTGATTACAGGATGAGCAATCAATTTGTTGTTTCATACTTTCTTCGACCTCAGTTACATAGCCACCTTCTGGAATCCAAAATGACCAATTAAACAAAGCATCTTCTAACCGTCCTCTATCTTCAAATTTTCTAAAAAAAGGAATCGACAAAAATATCATGGTTATAGCGATGGGAAATAAGGTAAAGAATAAACCAATCAATCCTATTCCTCCAAGACCAGATCCTTCATCTTGGAAAAGGTACATCGGTACCATTCCAATGATGCTCAGAATGACTCCCCCCAATAACAAAATTATTCCAACCCTTTTCCTCGTTTTAACTGGGAGCTTTCTAGCAAAATCCTCCACCCACCACCATCGTAAGTTAAACCCAAGCCCCCATACCATAGGAATGATTCATTCAATAATTACTTTGAATATTTCCCCGTCTTCAATTGAATAAGGCTTCTTCTGTTAAGACGGGTAGGCAGGGGTAGCGAATACGCCGTAATACAGTATATCGCTGTTTTTTGAATTATTTGGCGAGTTGATTAACATGTTTTTCCCAGAACTCCTCCTCCAGATATCGAGGTTCTGTAGCCTTGTATCCTAATAGCCTAGCCAATGGAGCGAACACAGTTGTCATAATTGATAAAATAAATGGAGGTGGAGAAGTAAATACAGTATCGTCGGAATACTCTCGCCCTATTAGCATAGCATGTAAAAATTTAGGCTGTCCTTTCGAAGTAAGCTTTCCCTCATGGGCCATTCCGAATAAAGTGGATACGACCTCTGCAATCCGAGCTAATGGCCATGCTTCACCAATAACTACTCCATAATCATCCCCAACACAACGCCAACCATGACGAACTCCTTTTTCCACAGTCAGTTTATCACCAGGCCCCGCTCTTTGTTCTTTACCATCCACTAAAAAGATAAATTCGCCAGATATTATCTCAAATTTTTCAACATAATTCGGATGATAATGTTCTGGTGGACCCAAATTTCCGGGAGAGAAAATCACAAGTGCTCTTCCAAACTCACCATTATTTTCTTTACCATCTACTAGAGTAATAATCCATTCACCAGTTATCGGTTGAGAGACTATCGGGCCTACTGTCTGCGATAACAGTTCTGCGACATGCCCATCGCTTTCATATTCAAATCCAGTTCCAGGGATAGGTTTACCATTATCGTCCAATTTCTCGCCAGCAGTTAGTATTGCCATATACTACCCGTCATTAGTGAATACTTAGACTTGTAGAATTCTCATTGTCCAATAGTTGATATATGAATCCATTATCGTGATACCATGTATTATAGGATTACTAAAGCAACAGTACAATCAGGTAAGTTTGAGGAAGCAATGTCAACAATGGAGTCATTGAGAGAAAGTATCGGCAAAATTAACGGCCTTGTAAGCAGCAATCTCATACGAATAAGTGAAACCGAAATGATAGGAGTTGCTGCCTATGAGAGTAAGGAGCACTTGGAAGCATCACAAAAAGAATTCAGTGAGCTTATGGTGAACATGATGCCATATATGGCAGGAAAGCCTGAAGTATCTTTTGGTGAAGGAATATTCTCCTTCAACTCTTGAGTAACTAGGAGAATCTTTGTATTCATCAAACGGTACGAGTGTCATGGACGGGGTTTTTGAAGCGTTTTGTTTACTCGATCTAGTGTGTTTTGGTTTTTTTTTACTTTTGAACCCATTATTTGGACAACAACAAAAGAAGAATATAACAAATATTAATTCTACTATTAGGTTGATTGTCATTGTATTTTTCATCCTCATTTTCTTCATTATTGGATTCTTGTCAGCCTGAAATTATTTGAGATAATATTAATCACTAATTTATCAAAGGAATTTCAATAAGATTCCAGCAAATATATTATACCTTCATACATTAGGATATATTGGAGATTAGAATGAGTGGACAGTTAGCAAAAATTGGATTAATGGCAAGTATGGCATCAGTATTGGGGTCATTGTACCTTTACTTCGTTGGTGAAGATGAAATGTTAGGGATATTTGTGGGTTTATGGGCTCCAACCTTGATACTTGCAAGTAAAGAAATAGAAGCTTGGATGGAAAATTAAGTTCTTTCTCAACAAACTATTGCGCTCAAGCAAAAATCTATTTTTTTACACGTAAAACTCTAAGTTTGTAGACACTTATGCGTATCATAGACGGTGGGAATTTTTATGGTAGAAGCAATAATAATCCTTATTTCTTTATCATTTGTAAGTTCCATGATAATGTTCGTGTATCTAACATTATTTTCTAAAAATCCTGATGATTTTAAATCAAGTGATGATATTATTAAAGCAATTAAGGAATTAATTAATGATCCACCTGTTATACCATATATTGGATTCAGAGGCTTTTTCAAAGGACTAATTCTTCCACTATTTCCCGTATTTATATTCATTTTATTAGGATCTTTGTTTGCACTACCATCTATTATAGAACAAATCGGTACCAACGATTGGGTTGAAACTAAAGCTACAGTGGATTTTGCAGATGAACGTCAAGAAACTTATTGTGATGCGGAGGGTAATTGTTCGACAGACTACTGGACACATGTGGAATATATCTATGAATATGAAAATGTATCATATTCTGGTAGTAGATATACATTCATTTCAAGGATGGAATCAGGTTTGAGTGGAGATTTTCCTACGGGGAAAGAAATAGATATTTTTGTTGATAGTAAAAATCCCCATGAATCATTAATGATTAAAGGATGGGATGGGGTTTGGGTTGAAGCAGTTTGGATTCTTGAGATTATTGGGTTTGGCCTATCAATAATATTAGCGTGTCTAATTTTGTGGAAGATTGGTTTTCATCTACAATCATCTGAAAATAAAAATATAGCATTGGGGGTTCATAGGAAGATTAAGGACGAAGAAGGATTATTGGATTCTGAAAATAATAATAGTGATCAGGAATTAGTATCCAAAAATAACTGGATTGGGCCAGATGGGACTGAGAGTGGTCCAGATGTCCCTGAAGATTGGTATTTGACGTATAATGGACCAGCACCAATCGTAGAGGAGATTTTCGATGAAAACTATGCCGTAGATAGGGGAAATGGTACTGTTCCTATTCATTTCTATATCAAAAAATGGGGCGTTCCAGAGGGTTTTGGAAAAACAGACCATGAGAAACTTTGGTCTTTTGAATGATGTGGAGTCCGCCGGTTAATGGAAATACCATTGTGAATAATCTCTAAAGTGTGCCATATAACGTATCCTTTGCCATGGACATGGATGATGAAAAACTGTCAACTTCATTTAATGAATCGAAATACTCATTAGAGTACTTTTTTGGAGTATTTTGTCTCTTATTACTTCTTCCGACAATAATATTAGCTTACGGAGAATTTAGAGATATTATTGATTATTTTGAATATGGAGGAGATTTCAATGATATTATTAGTTGGATATTGTATACTACAACGATTTTTTCTATATTGCTTTTCTCAGGTTTAAAATTCACTAGCAATATTAAATCAAAGAAAATAAGAGTTGGTTCTGGAATTTTTATTATCCTGCTGTCTACAATAAATCTTTTTTCTAGATTTTCTGACTTTGAAGAAGAAAGAAGAAATATAGGATTCGATGAATCTTGGTTAGAATTTTTCTATTGGTCTAGTACTCATGAAACATTAGAGTTGGTATTTCTTGGTATCATAATTGGATTCTTTATACTCAAAAGTTAGCCCCGTTTTCTATGTTAATTAGGTACATCTAAAGTAGGACTCCCCATTCCTGTAATCATGGAAAAATGGAGAGCCATGATAAAGGGGATATCTATTTCTCTGATGCTTTACATTCCCCTTTCGATTATTTCATATTTCAATGAGGTGCAAAATGCCTGCTTCGATCCTTTCACGAATAGTTGCCCGCAGCCCCCAGGTTACTATCATCTACCTAAATTTGCAGCCCTTTTTCTTACATTTCATCTGCTCCGACACGCTTGGAGGGAGAGGGAGGACCAAGGAAATCATGAGAGAGATTTATCAAAAGGTTTAGCTTTAGGAACAATAATTGGATTTTTCATGTTCTTCATATTCATGATGGGGGGCTTCTGGGGTTGGGAGCATATATTGTTCTGAGAACGAAAAGGTTGGCAAAGACATGGATAGAGGTTTCATCAAAGCACAAATTGGTTTTTCGGAATCGAATATAAGTCACTTCAGATTTTGTATGATTCTGATTTCCATGGCATTCGGAGGGGGCGCTCTGGCAGAGATTGGATTATTTTTCGGTCCTGATGGATGTGATAATGATAATATCTTCGAGGTCTTAGGTGTGACATCATTTTGGATTAGTTTCTTAGCGATTTTTGCTAATGGAGTTATATTATTAATATCGTTCTTCGATACAGAATTTAGCTCAAAAAGAGTATTTCTATGGAGTATTCTGCACATTGTCTTCTTATTTATAGCTCTAGGAATTTTCCAAGAGAGTCTTCTCCAAGATATGTTTTGTGGCTCAGATGGTCCACATTATGACATTGGTGCCGGATTTTAGTAATCATAGTTCATAGATAATGTCATACGCTATCTAGGGTTAGGATTCATTAATGAACGAGAGAATCAATATTTCATCGGGTGCACCTTGGGAACCAATTGCCGGATACTCCCGTGCTGTTAGAGTCGGGCAATTCATTGAAGTCGCCGGAACTACTGCCGTGGACGCGCATGGAAATTTCTTCGGCGAAGGTGATGTTGGAGCTCAAACCCAGTATGTCCTTGAAAAAATTCAGCATGCTATAGAACAGGCAGGAGGTACTATGTCGGATGTTGTCCGTACTCGGATTTTTGTTACTGACAGAGAGTACATGATGGAGGTTGCAAAGGTGCATGGTAAATTCTTTGGTGAAATAATGCCAGTTTCAACAGGAGTAGAGATTGGCGCCTTAATTGATGATAGGTTACTGGTGGAAATCGAGGCAAGCGCGATAATTAGCTCGAGCTCCGAGTAGCATTACGAAGTAACGAAAATGAATAGGAACCATACAGAAAAATCTTCTTTTCGAGACTGTTATCCCCAACTGGCTTCACCAGAAAAGGCAATTGCGATACCAAAAAATGGTAAACAAATTATTGCTCCAAATATAATTCCATAGAACATACCAATGGCTGCCTTCTTATGACCTATTGAGTCGGAATCAAGTGCGAATAATAGGTAGAAAACATATGAAAAAGGGATTAAAAATGTAATTCCAATAGCATTAAGATTCAACTGAATGATATTAATTATGGCAGGAAGAAATAGCAAGTTCCCCATCAGAAACCCTAATGCTAAGTGTTTCCCCTTCAAGTCCATTGAAACCAGGAAAGAATATATGATGTAGATTGGATAAAAGAGTAAAAGCGCTGCTGCTGGTGGTATAATTACCGAGATGGCAAGGATAAAAATTGGTGCTAGGAAAATATTACGAATACGATTAAAATGTTCGTCTATTAAAAAAAATTCTTCTCCAACCATTACTAAGTTATTCCTTCTAGATGATAAGTAATCAAAATTGTCAGGAATAGGATTGGATAACTTAGTTGCTTTAGAATCATCCGTAGATTCATCCAAACCGGTAATCCACCATTGGTTGTCCATAAATCTGCATAGAGTATACAGAGATGAATGTTTTGTTAATCGGAGTGAGTTACCCTAGATTCTTAAACATCCATATTATCACATATACATGCGATCCATATCACTATTGCTATTCTTGATCATATTTTCATCTATTTTATCCGGCTGTATTTCTATTGATGACTTCATACAATAGATTTAATCGTAGTAATAATAAGGTCCTAATATACGACTTTAGATAATAATTTAAACCGGTAGAATAGAATAATCCAGTGTAATTAGTTCAACTAAATATTCGACTTCTTCACCATCATCAGTATGCGCGCATCCAATTCCACCACCTTGATCTACTATAACACTGATATCGAGAGAATATGTTCCGGATCCAGTATTACCAACATCCAATCCTTCATGTATATCGGATTTAGATAATCCTGAAACATTCCCTATCATTGAGGTATTATACCATTCCACGTTAACTTGATGTGACGATATATCACCTTCAGAATTTTGTCCACTTGCTGTTGAATTATGTTCATTGTGAATCAAAGCTCCTGTTATTGTATCAGGATCTGAATTCGATGCCCCTGGAGCGGCACAACCTAGTCCAGAACTAGTCTCATCTTCCGAGTAAGTTAGTGTGACTGTTGCACCTACAATATTTAGATCGTCAGCATCGTCTATTGAATCCGTATGCATTTCAATTGTGATAGTTTCTCCATCATTGATATATTCAACTCCATCTACGAATAATTCACTACCAAAATTTGCTTCTACCATCCAATCTCCTAAGGCTCCTCCACCAGATTCCATGGAATCAGGTCCTTTGAGGACATATGTTCCTTCAACAATTGATACCGGAGCCAGAATAATGAGGGCACCAATTCCCAAAGTTTTGAAATCAGGTAGATCAAATCTTCCCAATGGTGATAAATCTGGACTACGTATTTGATTCATCAAAAAGTGTGTAATGAATGCTGCACCCATACCTGGAACCGAAGGGAAAATATCATCTCCAAATCCACTTATTGACCATAATATAACTGTTATCAAAGCCGTTGTCATCATAGCCATAGTATGATTTGTGTCTGGACTATATCCGGCCCATCGAATAATCAGTATTGGTACAAATATTGATCCAAGTCCGTAAACTGCTAGTACAACTAAGGCAAAAACAGAATCCCCTCCAGGGACATATAATCCAAAAATCGAAATCATAGTAGCAAATGCTGCAATGACTAGAGTAACTATTTTGGTTTTCTTGTGATCTTGGCTAATTTGCGGCATAATATCGTCTGTGAATGCAGCAGTACAGGCGAGAACCTGACTATCTGCTGTTGACATTGTTGCTGCAAAAATAGATGCTAGTATTAGTCCAACCCAAAATGGACCTAATGTTTCCATAGCTAACATTGGTAATCCTAACTCTGGATCGAAGTCAGCTCCACTGAAAACAACTCGACTTGCTAAACCGATAATTACCATTAGTAATAGGAAAGGTGTTTGCCAAGCAAAGAACCAAATCATAGCAGTTTTTCTATCTTCATCTGTCCCTAAAGTCATTACTCTGGTAACTACTTGAGGTTGCCCAGCAACACTTAACCCACCTAGAAAGAAAGCGAATATCCATAGGCTCACTCCGAAGTTTAGGTCGGCAGGAACAATGCTTGTTAGATTTGCATTTTGGGATGCTAATCCATCGTGTAATCCGGATAAACCTCCCACTTCTTGCATGGCCACATAACAAAGTAAACTTGAACCAATTATCATTACACTGGATTGTGCTGCATCTGTCCATATTGATGCGCGAATTCCTCCTGCATAGCAGTAAGCAACCACTAGAACAAAGCCGATTAGAATACCTATTACTTCAGACCATCCTAGCATTACATAGAGAGCTTTTCCTCCGCTGGTTAGTTGTGCTGCAGCGTATACAGAGAGGAATAATACAGAAAACAATGCTGCAAGTTTTGCTTCTGGAGAACCTGTAACGTCAGAAACAAGTGAAGATAGAGATCGTACACCTCTCTCATTAGCTGATTGTTGAATGAATTTATATAACCAAATCCAAGCAACAATTTGTCCTATCATGGATCCTAAACCAATCCAGATAATTGAATATCCCATAGTGAATGTAAATCCGATAAAACCGATGAACATATATCCTGAATTCCAAGTACTGACTGCAGATAAAGCTGCTAACGCTGGATGCATGCCTCGTCCCGCTACAAGATAATCATCGGTTGTATCTTCCTTGACCCACATACTAGCTAATCCTATGCCTGCAAATGCACACATGAATAATGTGAATGAGGCTACTAGAAGTAAATCCATGGCCTTGGGCGTAGGTATGTTGACTATCAACAATGGGGTATGTGTCTCCCTCCTGGTTAGATTAGAAAAATTAGAATAAAAATATCTTTAACAGAAATTAATATTCAGGGGATATGGAATATAATATTACAGATTGGGATAGTATCAGTATTCAATTCTCAAAGATGTTTGAAAATCTTGGAGATATTAATCTAACAGAAGAATATATTTCTTATTCTTCGTATAAACCCTATGTGGCAACGGGAATAATGTTAACGAAGAAAGGACAATTAATTGCAAGTATGCCATTACATAATGTGGATTCTTACTTCGAACAAGTGATCTTTGATAGTACTCTTAAGTCAATTCGTTTAATCGGGGAAAAATTTGATTACACATATACTATACCGTCTGTGATATTACAACTCAGACGAATATAATAATTACAATTTCATTCGTAAGCCCATTCGCCATTCCGCATTACAGGTATCCTAGTACCATCTTGTGTAATTCCATCAATATCAAGTTCTCCAGAACCGATCATCCAATCAACATGAATATTTGACGAATTCCCGCCTGCAGCCGCTACAGAATCAGGATTATTGCCAATATCTCCTTTGAAACATTTCGAATAACACTGACCTAATGCAATATGGCATGATGCATTCTCATCGTAAAGTGTATTGTAGAATAGAAGGCCAGAAGAACTGATTGGAGATGAATGAGGTACCAAAGCTACTTCGCCTAATTTCCTTGCCCCTTCGTCTGTATCTATAAGTTTCAAGAAAACTTCTTCTCCAATATCTGCCTTAGCTTCGACAATTTTTCCTTCTTCAAATCTAACTTCTATTCCATCTATCAGGGTACCTCTGTATACTAATGGCTTGGAGGCTCTAACTGTGCCATTAACACGATCAGCATGAGGAGTAGTAAATACTTCTTCAGTAGGTATATTTGGTGTGCAAGTGATCCCATTCCTTGAAGTGCTAGCTCCTCCCTTCCATGCATGTCCATCAGCGAGTCCAAGAACTAAATCAGTTCCAGGTGCCGTATAGTGTAGTGAATGGAAATTTTGTTCATTCATCCAATTTTGTCTGGTCGTTAAAGTCTGCTGATGCTCCTTCCAAGCGGATATAGGGTCTTCATTATCAACTCTTGAAATTGAGAATATTGCTTCTGCAAGAGAAGCAACTGCCTCATTGTCATCTTTTTCAGGAAATACTTGTTTGGCCCAAGCAAGTCCTGGATAGGAAACAATATTCCAGTTTGTAACAAAATTCGTAATTGGTTCCATTGCCGGTTTAGATGCCATAGACATTGATTTTCCAGCTCTAGCAACTCTAACAGGATCTTGCTCGGATAATAGAAGTGGATTTGCAGCAGAAATTGCCAGTCTTGCGGTGTTATTGTTGTAGGCTTCTCCCATAGCCTTGAAAATCCATTCTGGAGCACTATCAAGGCTCTCATCTGTTGCATGTTGATATCGTGTTAATTGGAGCTCATCATCACTTAGGATTGTTGAGACTATACCAGCTCCATTCCTGTAAGCCTCGGCAGAAATTCTACGAATTAGAGGTAGAGCTTCAACTGGTCCTGTTATTATTAGGTCTTGACCTTCTTGTAGATTCAAACCAACCCGAATAGCAACTTCTGCTAACCTGTCCAACATTTTCACATCAAAGGGCAAGTCTTTGTCTGGCAGAATGTTCATGAGATTGCGAATTGTTTGTTCTGTATTAACCTTTCAACTCGTTAGTTTTCTACGAAAACCATTTATGTTTGCCAAAATGATTTCGAGGGACATCTTCTCCTGTCTCAATGAAATACTCATAACCACGTAACACTGAGTCAAGATAATTGACTAATCTTCTTCTTACCCAAATAATATGTGGAATATAAGCTATAAAATTAGGCAATTTAGATAATATATATGGGTAAATAGTTATCTTCAATTTAGATTTATTTTTATTTATTTCTTCAATTTCCCAAACAACATAAGATTGTGGACCATCATCTTCGCCAATTATTAGTGTGTATCCTCTACCTTCTTCCCATGTTTGAAATCTACGAATATAATTCCGTCCATTCAAATATATCAAGCGATCTATGTGAGCATTTTCATCCCATTGAATAATTTTATTTAATTCGCAAAATGGATGTGAATGATTGAGATTGTTCGGCCTACTTACTACATTCCAAAGTTTTTCACCTGAAATATCAAAATCAAGTGAATGAGAGACGAATAGTCGATTAGAAAATTTTTCTTCCATATTTCCCCTCTTTTTTTATCCGATATTATTTTGCTAATGTGCCATTTTGATAGTCTAAGAATGCTTGATGAATCTCCTCTTTTGTATTCATAACGAAAGGACCGTACCTTTCTATAGGTTCATTCAATTCTGGTCCAGCCAATATTAGAAATTCAGATTCTGATGTAGAGTGAATCTTTATTTCATCTCCTTCAGATAGTAGTGCTAATTCACCATCTACAATATTTTGCTTTGCCCCAAGTCCAAACGCCATTGGATGTTTTTTCACACTAATTTTATTCTCAATTATTATACTTCCACCAAAAACGTATATCATTCCATTTAGGGCAGAGTCAATTTTTTGTATTAATCGAGATCCTTTTTCCATTTTGACATGAATTAGCGTGATCGGTATCTTAGTATCAATACTTGATGAAACTCCCATACATTCGCCTGCAATTATCCTGGCACTAACACCATTCTCTTCAACTGTCGGAGATTCTGATGCAGGAACCTCTTGATAGCGGGGCGCCATCATCTTGTGTTCTGCCGGAAGATTCACCCATATCTGAAACCCATGTGTCCTCCCTCCAGTTTTGAGAAAATCTTCATGCGGCTCCTCACAATGAATAATTCCGCGACCTGCTGTCATCCATTGTACATCTCCTGGATTTAGCTCACCACTATTTCCTGCACTGTCTTCATGTCTCATCCTTCCATCCAGAAGATATGTTACAGTCTCAAATCCTCGATGTGGATGCCATGGAGCTCCTACTGCTTCGCCTGGACCGTAGTCAACAGGACCCATCTCATCTATCAGTAGGAAAGGACTCAGTACTCTTCCCATCCTAAATGGTCTACGTACCTTGAACCCCCCTCCTTCGCGTACAATGTGGGTTGGAACAATTTCAACTACACTGCGCATAACATGTCTAAACAATGCCCATATTTAATCACTGTAGTTTTCTATTTGATACAATAACTTAGAACCTTAATCCGATTAAATTAAAAATCGATTTTATTTGGTAGATATATGTCAATCATAGCAGCATACAATGAAGCCTGGGATAACGGAGATGTCGACGCACTAGAAAATATAATTCATGATGATTGTATTTTCAATCCACATGTTGGTGGTATTACCATGAGCAAGTCAGATATAATGGGATTTGCAGGTGGTGAAAATAGACCTACTTCTGAACATAATAGAATTCTTTTTGAAAATGATGAAGTTGGAGTTGCACATTCAATTGTCCACTTCGCAAATGACTCAGATTCAGAAGCAGTATTATCTTTTATGAGATTCAAGGATGGTCAAATAATTTCTATGGAAACTGGGGCTACTCCGCTTTCTGAAGATTACAAATTAATTGGAAATTGATGTTTTTCGTCAAATCTAACTTTATCCGGGATAAATCATATAACTAATTTTCAATATTGGGTTTCATGGATTCTGCTGATGAATGGTGGAAGGTAGAAATTTCTGATGATGTAAAACATCGTAGCGAAGAAAAAATAATTACTGGTTCATCGGAATCACTGCAGAAAAATAATGATTCAGAAACTAATAATGGAACTAGAAAGCAAGTAATTTTATTCACTAGTTTAACTTTTTTAATTGGTCTTTTATTCAATTGGACTCATTGGGCTGATATCTCTGGATTTGATTATATATTTGATTTCGACTATAATTTATCATGGTTTCTAGAATATAATTATGACCCTCCTGATTGGCTTTCAGATCAATCATATTATCAATATAGTTTGTTGGAGCAGTTCGATTGGCTTTTATTTATATCATCGCCACTATTATTGAGCATTAACGTACTAATAATGATGTATTATTATCTAATAAAAAATCATGATATAGGGAGAATTACTTCATATATTCATTTTTCAATATTTTTTACTATTTTCACAGTTTCTTACATTAATTTTGATTACGTTCCCTTTTTTGATTACGGTTTAGGCTTCAATATTATAGCATTAACTGGGTTAGGATTAAATCCGTACACTTCAAGAATTATTTTTCAGTATATTCATGAAAGATACTACAGTAATCAATATCTAGAAAAATACTACTAATTTCATTCTTTATCTTTTATTTCTAATTCTGGAGTTCTTAATCTAACTTCTTCGTCTCTCTTTTCTTTATACACTGCTGAAAAATATGCAATCATTGGAAGAATTAGCAAAAGTGTGAAACAACCGACCAATGTTGCAAAACTATAGATGGATTCTTGAATAGGATCTAGTTTAAATTCTTCTACTAATATCAATTCATGAGTAGTTATTGTACTGTTTATCAAAACTCCTTCTGAGCTAATAATTTCTCCATTGGAATCCTTGAGAGATATTTTCCATGAAATTGTTTTAGTATTTTCATCTAAAATTTCTTGTACAGATTTATTTGCTTCTGCTAAGTTATCTGCTTGTATCGAACCAAGTCCGCCGATGGGAAGTTCTGTTGACACTAATCCAATCATTATATTTTGTTCATCCAAGGATATTTCATGAAAAGAACCCCTTATACATGTTTCAATTAAATCAACATAGTCCGGAGCAAACTCCTTGCAATTAAAATCCCTTTCATCTTGTCCAAGTGAAGGTGTATGGTACCATTCTGTCCCTGAAGCATCAATTACTAGTGTAGTTCCCTGTGGCGCACCTTCAACAGTAGTATTTATCCAAGTAATTGCATTATCAGATACAAAATACCATTCCGATGAGTTTTCCTCTAATTGTATTAATTCATTTTTTTGTTCTGAATTGGTAGTTTCATACATATAATACTCTGAGTCAACAGTGTTGGAATGTACTGCATAACCGAGTATGATAATCAACACTAATCCCAATCCAATTAATGTACGCAACATGTTAGGGTTACGTGACATTGACTTCTCCATAATCTACTGCGATAGGAGGTGGGTTTTGAATACTTGTTGTGAAATCTTACTCATTCATCTTCGAATGTCTAGGTCTTGTCTTGTCATCACGGTTAAATACAGACTCTAGGACGGGCGGCCCGCACAAAGGTGATAGTATGACGACGTATTACGATGTACCGGCTGATTTACTAATCGGAAGCCTTTCAACAGAGCTTCAATCTTTTGAGCAAATTACAGCACCTGATTGGGCAGAATATGCAAAAACAGGCACTCATCGCGAAAGACCCCCTACGCAAGATGATTGGTGGTTTATTCGTTCAGCCGCCGTATTGAGGAAAGTAGGGATGAAAGGACCTATTGGTACTAATCACATGGCGCAATTATTTGGTGGACCAAAAGATCGCGGAGTAAAACCAACTCGTGCAGCTGCAGGCTCTCGAAATGTCGCAAGAACAATTCTTCAACAATTGACAGAGGCAGGATTAATCTCTAGTAAGTGGAATCCTGCTAATACTGTCAACTTCGGAAAGATCCTTACTCCAGAGGGGCATGCATTGTTAGATAAAGTCGCACATTCAGTTCGTGGTGCTGCTGAAGAGAAATACCCTGGTCTTTCAAAATATTAAGGTGATTATATGGCACGTGTAAAACCCCTAGCAAAGAAATTAAGACTCAATAAAGTGACTAAACAAAATCGACGTGTTCCTGTTTGGGTCATGCTCCGAACCAATAGAAATGTCACTAGCCACCCCAAGAGGCATATGTGGCGTCGTTCTAAATTACAAAGGTGAGTAAATGGCAGAAGTTAGAGAGATGACAATTCCCCTGAGAGCTGCATGGTCAGTTCCAAGAACACGAAGAGCAAATCGTGCAATGGCTCAAATCAAGAAACATGTGTCTCAACATATGAAGAAAACAGATGATGAAGAAATTTGGATTGATGAATCTGTCAACCATGTAATATGGGCTAGAGGTATGCAAAATCCACCTAGAAAGATTCGTGTACAAGTTACTCGAGAAGAAGGATTTCCACTAGAAGTTAAATTATTGGAGGACTAAAAATGGGAAATATTAGACCGTCATTCATCAAGATTAGAGCTTTAAGATTAGTTGAACTATATCCAGATGTTTTCAATAGTGACTTTGAAAATAATAAACACTTTGTTTCAGAATATACAGATGTATCGAATAAACGCATGAGGAATTGGATTGCGGGATATATTACTAGGTATCAACAGCGTAGAGTTGATTAGAGAAGTATTAATCTATTATCTTCAGTAAGGTTGTAGATATGGGCGAGATGCTTGATGTCCCTCCTCCTGATTATTCACATAGAATATCTATTGTCTTAGTTCGACCACAATTTGATGGCAATATTGGTGCTGTAGCCCGCTCAATGAAAAATTTTGGATTCTCAGATTTGAGAATTGTTGGAAGAGAACCTGAGTGGTCAGAGGAAGTTAGAAATAGAGCTAAACATGCTCAATCCGTATTAGATGATGCTAAATTTTTCTCTGATATTGAATCTGCTGTTTACGATTCCAGTCTCGTTGTTGGCACCTCAGGTAAAAGAGAAAAAGGAAGTAAGATTTCATTTCGTCATTTTTTAGAACCGGAAGATCTACCAGAGATGTTAGAAGATTTAGAAGGTAATATTTCTATTGTTTTCGGGCCTGAGGGAAAAGGACTCCTAAATAGTGAGTTAAGGATCTGTGATTTACTAATGACAATACCTACTTGGCCTGGTTATCCAATAATGAATCTCAGCCATGCAGTTACAATAATTTGTTATGCATGGTATAGGAAAAATAGTTCTAAAACCCGAATATCTAATAATTCTAATCTTCTTTCTCCTGAACTTAAAAACGTTCTTAGAACGGAAATAATAAAGTTATCAGAGATTATTCCTACAATAGAATTTAGGAGGTCGGGAATTGAAGAAACTCTCCATAGAGTAATAATGAGAGGTTTGCCTAAGGATGATGAAATTCATCGTTTACTAGGTGTAATTCATACAACAAATATCGCTTTCGAGTATTTCGTTAATAATCCTGAGATTTGGGAAGAAATAATCTCAAATAATAACTAATCTTTCCTCCAAGAAGCCCAAGATTTAGGAGTTTCCCTAACGTTCATTGCGACTAATCTAATTTTTTGTCCATATTTGGATACAATATGCGGCTCTACTTGTTCAAAGGCCCATTTAGCAAGGTTTTCTGCCGTAGGAATGAATGGGACTATTAATGTCCTATGTTCATTACCAAGTATGTCTAATGCTTGTATAGCTAAGGAATCATTTTCATACACAATAAATGAATGATCAACCACATCATGAATATATTTTTCTAATATTTTTGATATATCTGAGAAATCCATAAGCATCCCTTCATCTGATACACCACTTGTTTGAACAACATCACCCTCAATTACTGCTTCCCATCTATATCTATGGCCATGCATGTGTTTACATTTACTCTTATGATTAGGTACTCTGTGTCCGGTGTCAGTCTCTACAAATCTTTTAATCGTCGTAGTCATTATTATTCCTCCTTAAAATCCATTGAAGCAGAATTAATACAGTATCTCATACCACCTTTATTGACTGGGCCATCATTAAAAATATGGCCTAAATGAGCATCACATTTTGAACATTTAACTTCAACTCTGTGCATCCCATAACTTCTATCTTCGACTTGTTCAATACTTGCATTATCATCTTCGGTAAAGAATGATGGCCAGCCACACCCTGAATCATATTTCATTTCTGAAGTAAATAATTTATGTCCACAACAAATACAAAAGTATTCACCGTTTCTTTTTTCATCCCAATACTCACCAGTGAATGGTGGTTCTGTAGCACTATTCCTAGTAACTTCATATTGAATATCATTCAAACGCCTCCTATATTCCTCATCTTTGTATTGTTTCTCCACAAATATTGCGTTCTGTAATACATTTTCCCATGAATCTACATACTCAATTGGGTCTCTCCTACCCAATGCTTTGAAAGCAAGTATTCTTTCAATATCAGAACCACTCTTTCCAGAACTTCTACCACTTGAATCCGGATTGTATGAGGTTATAGTATTAGAGAAAATAATATCAAAATCTACACCGATATTATCACAAGATTTCATTGCATCATCAAGAATAGTTATTTTATCGCCATCAATATAAGGTAGGTAAAAGTCAACTCTATTTGATTCCCAATTCCCAACTCTAAAAGATGATTCTAAACTCTGATAGAACTCTGGCCTACAATCTGGATAAATTGCATGATCTCCACTGTGTACACCTAGAGCTATTTTGACATCAACATCCTCTCTTGCAACTATCGAAAGCGCATAACCATAGATTATTGAAGAAAATATTGCATTTCTATTCGGAACTACTGTACTCTTCATTTGATTTTCTTCATAGTAACCCTCAGGTATAGGCAAATCATCATCAGTCAATGAAGAATGGAAAATTGACATTGCAGATGATAAATCTACTATTTTATGTGTAATATCATAACCTTTTTGTTTTAAGTAATTGATATTCTGACTTGCTTTCTCTATCTCGATAATATGTTTTTGTCCATAATTAAATGATATACAATCAATTTTGTATCCTTCATCAATCAAACGAATTAGTACACTTGTTGAATCCATTCCTCCACTGAAGGACATTACAGCTCTCATTATTCTACCCCCATCCATTTATGTGTTTGTAGTGAGAGTCTCCACTCGGGATTCGATCGAACCATTTCAAAAGTTCCATGAAAATTCATTCCATTCCATTCAGTACTTTGACCTTCATCATAGAGAGGCTGTAAAAAAAGATGATTGAAACCTCTTTTTAATTCGTTATACATAGCTAAATCTTGTCCTAAATAAACTACTTTTAGTTCATCACCAGTCCTTTGTCTAATTTTTATATTCTCATATTCCTGATCTTTTGGACTAACACAAATCCAATCTATGGTATCAGAGGGTATTACAATTGTTCCATTAGTTTCAATGCTTAAGTAATAACCAAGTGGCTTCAAAAATCCAGACAAGGTAACTAAATCTTGGAGGGCTGGTTCTCCGCCAGTGAAAATTATTCTATCGCAATCAAACTTGGAAAGTTCATTTACTATTTGCGAAATACTCATATCAGTCCAAATATCGAAATCAGTATCGCACCACGGGCATCTTAGATTACAACCTCCAAACCTAATAAAAATCGAAGGAATACCCGCATGGTACCCTTCTCCTTGAACACTGTGAAATATCTCTACAATAGGAAATAATTGCTCAGTATCAATGTTTTGATTAAGAATAACCATTCCATTCCCTCATATCTTTCTAGGACTATTGATTAGTTGGAGTAACTCCATTCTTGCTTCTGATTTATCAAAAAATACTCCTCTCATAGAACTTGTTGCCATTACAGAATTTTGTTTCTTTACGCCTCGGCATTGCATACATCCATGTTTTGCTTCTATGATTACACCACATCCAAGAGGCTTCAATACCCTCTCTAAATCATCAGCAATTGAGTTTGTTATCCGCTCCTGATTTTGCAGCCGCATAGAATGTAATTCAACTAATCTCGCCAATTTACTGATTCCGACTATCTTTTCTACAGGAATATATGCCACATGTGCAGAACCTGTGAAAGGAAGCATATGATGCTCACATGTTGAGTGAAATTCTATATCCTTTAGTAAAACAATCCCATCATAACCTTCTGCATTGAATGTAGCATCTAGTAAAGCATCGGCATCTTGTGAATAACCATTGTATAGCTCTTCAAATGAATCTATTACTCTTTTTGGTGTGTCAATCAAACCCTCTCTTAATTCTCCACCATTTTTTTCTATGTATCTGACCAAGGTTTCTACAGCATTCTTTGCATCATCTTCATTTGGTATTTTACTCATATATTCATCTCCTTCCATGAAATTCATCAATAGAATCTAATTGATCTAACATCTTTCTACATGCTGTTCTAATTGCATCTGCTAGTGAAATAAATTTTTTTTCATCGCCAACATGGGTTTTCAAATCACCCAATAACTCTGATGGGATATCAAGGCTAACTTTAGGCATAGACTTTCTAGTAAGAAATCATATATAAATATTCGTCGAGTATTACTATACGAATATTATTTTCTGTAATTCTCTAAAATACTATCTAATCTAGGATATTTTTCATCTAAAATTAATGCCCTGGAATGTAATGTGTATAATAATGATTCAATTTCTGTATCGGAAATATTTTGTTTAATTAAACTTGATATTACTGTCAAGCCTCCTTGAATTGAACCTGAATCTAAGTATGCATCATTCGAAATTTGTTGTGCATCTCTCATCAATTCTAAGCTTTTTGATAAAAAATCAATTTCTATATTTAGTATATCACTAGTTAAATTAATTCCGTTCTTTTTCTTCTCAATTATTCCTGAAATACAACCTAACACCCTATTCCCCCATTTTTATTTCAACAAGTTCAACCAATACTCCCCCTGTAGATTCAGGATGGACAAATGCAATTTTATGGCCACCTGCACCCAAAGTAGGCTCGGAATTAATCATTCTAATTCCATTGTCAATTAAATCCGATACCATTTTTTCAATATTGTTCACTGAAACTGCTAATTGTTGAATGCCAACTCCTCTTTTATTTATGAATCTAGCAATAGGAGATTTTTCAGAAAGGGCTTCAATTAATTCTACTTTTGAATGAGTCTTATTGCCATCATCGTCCTTACCATAGAACATACGAATTTTTACATCCTGCTCTACATTAACATGATCTTCTCCTGCCTCTAATCCAATTTGAAGCCAAAAATCTGATGCTTGTTCAATATCTTCTGTTGCAATTCCAATATGATCTATTCTACTCATTTTAAACACCACTAGGCGAAACCCAAGTCCCAAAAACTTCCCTCATTACCCCATTAACCTCGCCAACAGTAGCACCGATTTTCAGTGCCTCAATTAATGGAGGCATTATATTTTCAGTTCCTTCGCATGTATTTTGTAACTTTCGTAAAGTCTCCTTTACAGCCACTTCATCTCTTCTTAGTTTGAATTTTTCTAACTTTGTAACTTGCTTTTTCTCATTAGTAGAATCTATTTTCATACCTAAATTTAATTCTTCTTCATCTTCAATATTGCTATTTACACCTACAACTAACAATTTTTTTTCTTCAATATCATTAATTTCTTTCCAGGCACTATCATGAATCATTTTCTGTTGAAAACCTAATTTCAAACAATCTAATACCCCGCCTTTAGATTCAATTTCATCAATTAATTTACGGGCGTTTTCTTTAATCGATGCTGTCATTTCTTCCACGTGATATGATCCTGCCATTGGATCAACTACATCTGCTACACCTGTCTCACTAGCAATTATTTGCTGAGTTCTTAATGCTATTTTTACAGATTCATCTGTGGGTAAACCTATTGCTTCATCATAACTATTGGTGTGAAGCGATTGGGTACCACCAAGAACCGCGGAAAGAGCTTGATATGACACTCTTACGGTATTATTCATAGGTTGTTGTGCAGTTAAAGTAACTCCTGCTGTTTGCGTATGGAATCTTAATTGTGATGATTTAGGATTTTTAGGTTCGAATCTTTCATTGATTAACTCATACCAAAGTTTTCTCGCCGCCCTGAATTTTGATATTTCTTCAAAAAAATCATTATGGCAACCGAAAAAGAATGACATCCTTGGTGCGAAATCATCAATCTCTAAACCTGACTTAACAGCCTCTTCAGCATAAAATATACCATTTGCTAATGTCAATGCAACTTCTTCTACTGCAGTTGAACCAGCCTCTCTAATATGGTATCCACTAACAGATATAGTGTTCCATTTCGGCACATTTTCATTGCACCATTCAAATAAATCAGTAGTAAGTCTAATCGATTCTTTTGGTGGATAAATGTATAATCCGCGAGCGATATATTCTTTCAAAATATCATTCTGAACCGTTCCTCTTAAGGAATCTCTAGATACTCCTTGATTATCTGCTGTTGCAACATATAGAGCCAAAAGTGTTGTTGCTGGAGCATTAATGGTCATTGATGTTGAAACTTTTCCTAGATCAATGTCATTGAATAGTTCCTCCATATCCTCTAATGAGTCAATTGGCACCCCTACCTTGCCCACTTCTCCTAGGGAGTCTTCATCATCAGAATCTAATCCTAATTGAGTAGGTAAATCAAAAGCTACAGATAGCCCAGTTTGTCCTGAATTTAATAATAATCTAAATCTCTCATTAGTCTCTTTAGCAGTTGAAAATCCTGCATATTGCCTCATTGTCCATAATCTATCTTTGTACATTCCTTTGTGAATGCCTCTTGTATATGGTGGTAATCCTGGTAATTCATGACCTTTAGTAGGATGTTCTGTTTGGGACAAAGATTCCATTGTTGGGACATCCTTTCTAGGTAATCCACTACGTGTTGTTGACCTACTAGAGCGCTTATCCACATTCATCGGATAACACATAAGCAAATGAATTATGTGATTATGGAATGGTAAATTATTGATTATATAATTACTTATTACTACTGCAACCAGGGTCGTCACAGCAGTTTCCTGAATCCATAATTTCAACAACTTCAACTTCGAATGTCAATGCTTTTCCAGCCATTGGGTGATTAAAATCACAAGTTACTGTACCAGATTCGTCATTGATACTTGTTATCTCAAACGGCATTGGCATTCCTTGAACTTCAGCTTGAAACTTCATCCCTATTACTATCCCATCTGGAAAATCAGGTTTAGGCATCTCAATTATCCTTGTTTCATCCCTGTGCCCATAAGCTCTCTCAGGTTCTAATGTGAATGTTCTTTTCTCTGATAATTTCGCACCTAAAATTTCTGCTTCAAAGCCAGGAATCATTTGTCCGTGACCTACTGTGAAAGATAATGGTTCCCTGTCCAATGAACTATCAAATACTTCCTTCGTTTCCGGGAAATATCCATGGTAATGCACTTTAACAATTTTATCATTTTCTACTAACATTTTTTTCACCTTCTAATTGTATAATCATCTATGACTTTCTCAAGTCTAGATTTTTGTTCTTCGTTTATTGCTCCCTCAGACATTTTCTCAAGTAAGAAATCCTTTGCGTCAGAAGTAGTTTTTCTTTCACCTTTAGCCCAGATAGTGCCTAAAAGATTTGATCTATGTTCCTCTGGAACATTTATGTCATCTAGTAACTTCCTCATTTCATATTTATATTCCATATGTCTACTTCTATTCAACCGTTTTGCTCTTGCAGCTGGTTGATAGCTTGTCTTAGTATTTTTACGCTTTTTAGTTATTGCAGGCTTAACAGGCTGCTTTTCGATAATTGTTTCACTGACAACAGGCTGCATAGCTCTCTGCCTACTTTGTTCTATTAATGCGGCGGCTCTATCACTCTGAACATTCAATTCCTTGGATTTTTTATCTTCTTTCTTTTCTAATTGCTTTAAACCACGTGTTTTCTTGGGTTTATTACCAAAGATTTGATCTGAAATAATCTCTTTAGAGGAATCTTTCTTAATTTTTATATCATCTATTAACTCTTCTTTTTTGTCTAATTTAATATCAGGAGATTTTGGCTTGATGATCTTTTCTTTTGGCTTTTCAATAGCCTTTTTTTCAACTTTAGTACCAGCGACTTTAGGTGGAGTAATAGCTATTGGAGGTGAGATTGGTTGGTTTCGTGGAGGAGGTGTAACAACAGTTTTTTTCTGTTCTTTTTTGGCACCTGGACTGAAGATATCTTTCGGCGCTCTTTTAGCGGGCCCTCTACGTCTTCCACCTCTCAATCTGCTCAATCCTGTATTGGGGCCACAAAGCGCCTTAGATAAGCCTTCTCAGTCAAAGAATTACTTCCATACTACTTCTGCATGATCAGTTCTCATTGAAGGATCAATGGCACTATCGATTAATTTAGTTTGAATATTGTGTTTCAACATCTTCCTTCCTAATTCTGCAATCATAGTTCCATTGTCTACACAATATTGTTTTTCAGGCCAATATGCTGCAGCTCCTCTATCATTGCACATCAATTCAGACATCTCCCGAATTCTTTCATTACAGGCTACTCCTCCCCCTAATAATAATTCATTTTTTCCTGTATGTGCTAATGCTCTTTCAGCTACTTCTATACAAGTTGAGAATGAATGTTCCTGTAGAGACCAACAGACTTCTTCTAAGGAATGACCATCTGAAACCTTCTGAATAGCTGCAGTTAAAATCCCTGAAAATGATAAATCCATTCCTTGTACACCATATGGCAGAATTATATCATCTAATTTAGCAGAAGGATTATTTTTCAACCACTCTAAAGATAGTTTTTCAATTTTTGGACCTCCAGGAAACGCTATACCTTGTGTCCTAGCGAATTTATCTAACATATTTCCTATTCCTATGTCTAAGGTTTCACCTATCACCCTGTATCTATTGCCATTTCTAGCTATAACTTGTGTATTACCTCCACTTACGTATAGCAGAACAGGATCAATACAACCAGTCTGAAGCCTCCCAATCTCTATATGGGCGACGCAATGATTTACTCCGATTAATGGTTTTGAAATCTTATCGGCTAATGATCTTGCTACTGAGGCTCCGACTCTAAGGCATGGGCCAAGTCCTGGACCTTGGCTGAATGCAATAGCATCGATCTGATTAACAGGAATTTTATTTTTAGTGATAAATTCTTTGAATAAATCACCTGACAATAATGAATGATGATCAGCTGCTTCTCTAGGATGAATTCCTCCCTCTTCAGGTCTGAATAATGCCGAAGATGATGAGATTGTATCTCCGTTACTATAAACACCTCCAAATGAGAATGTATGAGCTGTACTTTCTATGCCGAGAATCACGCCCATTAGGACTTGCGAAGAAGGGAGCCCTTTCAAGTGTCACTCCTGTCCGCCATCATGGACCTCCTATTGTACAACATCGGAGAACTTGCAACTTTGTCTCATGGTAATGTCTCTAAGCCACTATCAGGGGCTAAGATGTCAGATCGTGAAAATTTAATTTCAGATCCTGGTTTATCTATATTAATTTCTGAAGGAAAAATTGTAAAAATCAGTCCTGAAGAAGAATTAATTGAAGAGTTTGCACCTGATATTAGTGAAGGTAAGTCAAGACAAATTGAATTGGTTGATGCTAATGGAAATGCTGTTATCCCCGGCCTTGTAGATTGTCATACACACCTTCTCTGGTCAGGAGATAGATCGGATGAAATCAGATTGCGACAGAATGGTTTATCCTACCAAGATATATCTAATTTAGGAGGAGGTATTGCAAAAACTGTTAATTCTACTAGGAAGGCATCCAGATTAGAGCTTGAAAAAATAGGTAGGCATAATTTGTCACAATCCTCTTATTTTGGAACTACAACAATAGAAGCAAAAAGTGGATATGGACTTTCAGTAGATAGTGAAATAAAAATTCTTAATGCTACAATTTCATTAGACGGCGATAATCATAATGTCCTCCCTACATGGCTGGGAGCACATGATTTTCCAAAAGACAAGACCGCTAAAGAATACATGGATGAATTAATTCATGAACAATTACCTTTAGTTGCAGAGAATAATTTAGCAAAATGGATCGATGTATTCTGTGAACCTGGTTGGTTTAATTTAGAGCAAACTGAATTATTAGTTAAAAACGCTAAGAGTTACGGGCTCAAAAGCCGTCTTCATGTTGATGAGTTTGTAGATTCAGGAGGTTTGTCTTTAGCAGCTGAATTAAAGAGTTCAAGTGCAGACCACGTAGGTTTCAGTAATTCTGATTCTAGAGATAAAGCAAACAAGTCAGGTACAATGCAAGTGTTTCTACCCGGAACTCCTTATGTTTTAGGAAAACCTCTTGGAGAAGGAATTCAAGATTGTATAGAAAATAATTGGATTTTCTCTTTAGCAACAGACTTCAATCCTAATTGCCAAACACTTTCATTACCTTTTGTTGGAAGTTTAGTTACTCACAGATTAGGTATTGACCCTCTGACGGCATTAGTAGCTTGCACAAGAAATCCCGCTTCAACACTAAACGATGAATTGGATGGATCTGTAGGTTCCCTGCATGTTGGAGGTCCAGCAGACTTTAACATCCTTAACAGCGAATATGTTGATTATTGGTGTCAAACACCTGGAGTCTCTCCAATATCTAAAACATTTTTTTCCGGCACTCTTGTATAATCATAATAATAGTTTCATATTCGTAATTATATATTTGCTGTTACGTAAATTGTTAAAATATAATTCAACAAATATCTTTTTCAAATATTGTAAGTATTAGATTAATACATATTTTAATCATAAATAATCGTAATACTTGTGGCCGATAATGATAGTTATCAGAAATTAAATTATTGACAATATAGTAAATAGCCTTTCAGTACAACGATTTGGATAAAAAAGTTGTTTTTTAGTGAATATGGTGGGTTAGTAAGGTTTAGTTGTGAGTCTAATCTCGATTAATTGTGAAATCAGTGGAAGCTTACTGTTTGAAATGCAAAAATATTGTATTGGTTCATTCTCCAAAAAATATTATTATGAAAAATGGTAGGACCAGAGTCTCAGGTTCATGCTCTGAAGAAAACTGTAATGGTCGCCTTTCAAAGATCATTGGATAATTCTAATATTCGAAGAGAATCATTCATCAGTGGTGTGCTTACCCGTTGTATCGGGGCTCGTGGTCTAGGGGTTATGACGCCACCTTGACATGGTGGAGATCGCAGGTTCAATTCCTGCCGAGCCCACCAATAGATACATACAAGTATTAATGATTATTCAAAGAATAGGAAATTCTTAATTTTCCTGCACCCTTAGACTTGACATTTGTAATATTCATTTCGTAGAGATTTGACGTATTATCTACATGGGTTCCACCACAAGGGCAAAGATCAACATCCATAATTTCAACAACTCTTAATTCGGTAACAGTGTTTGGAATCCTATCCATAAATTTTGTATGTCTCATTTGTTCATGATTTAAAATTCTCTCTCTATCCCATTTGTGTATTTTAACATCTTTATTTGATTTAATTATGTCATTAACCGCTTGTTGAAGATCTTCAGAATTAAATTTGTCTCTATCGGGAAATAATAAGTCAATCCTAGTATATTCTTCACTGATTTGATTACCAACAGTCTCTGCTAGAAACATATCATTCGCGATTGCAGAAACTATATGCTGAACAGTATGCATTGTAGTATTTTTATTCCTTCTCTCATGATTAATTGTGCATACCACCTCATCACCTATCTCAAACCCTTGCGTTGATACTACTGGATGAATTATTGATTCACCAGGCATTGTTTCCAATAATTCTGTCTGTAAATCATTTTTTCTGATTGTTCCGGTATCTCCTTGCTGACCGCCTCCTCTTGGGTAGCAATATGATTCATTCAAAATTATATTATTATCAATAATATCGGATATTATAGTATTGAATGGAGGGGGATTTATTCCAGGATGTTGGGTCATATGCAGTTTTTCTTGCAATTTTTCACACCCCAAAAATATTAATAAATTCATTAGATAATATCTTCTCAGCAATAATTTCAGTGTCATTAGTAGTACTTCTGTCATTCTCAATCTTCGAAACGTATGATCTAAGCCAATCATGAATCTTAGATACTGAGTCGGAGGCTTTCTCTGATATGTTATCTAAAGCCTGACATGAGCAAATTAATTCACTAGAAATTACCGAGGATAACAATTTACTTGCCTTGAAAGTCCTGTATGCCGCAGTAGCTCCCATAGAAACATGGTCTTCTTTACCCATACTAACAGGGACATTAGTTGTTGAAATAGGATTTGATAATAATGATAATTCGGCTATTACTGCTGCTGCCACATATTGAACTATCATTAATCCACTTTCTAATCCTTCATCGTTAGCTAAGAATGCTTTCTGACCACTCCATTGAGGATCTAAGACCTGATTAATTCTTCTTTCTGAAATACTTGCTATTTCATGTATACATATAGCCATATTATCGCTAATAATTGCTAGAACTTGCCCGTGGAAGTTACCCCCACTAATGACTTCGGGTTTACCATCATTAGAGAAAACAAGAGGGTTGTCAGTTGCAGAATTAATTTCTATATTTACAACTCTTCTAGCTTCACGTAATACATCAATCATTGGACCATGAACCTGAGGTGCACATCTGAAAGAATACGAGTCCTGTACCCTATCACAGTCAATATGTGATTTATTAATGTCAGAATTTTTCAGGAATTCTCTGATCCTACCAGCAGAAATTGATTGGCCATGTTGAGGCCTGACGTCATGAATTCTCTGATCAAATGGTGCATATGACCCTTTAATAGCCTCAATAGAAGTAGACAAAGCTGCATCTGCAGCAAAAATTAACTTCTCAAGATTAATAATACTTTGACATAAATAAGAACACATTTGACTAGTACCATTGATTAGAGAAAGACCTTCTTTAGCCTGTAACTTAATCGGTTTTATTCCAAAATTATTCAATGCGTCTTTAGAATTATAAATGACCCATTTTCCATCACTATTTTGTACTTGAGACTCGCTTTCACCCATCATTGCTAAAGTCATATGTGACAGAGGAGCTAGATCTCCAGAAGCACCTAATGAACCTATTCTCGGTATTATTGGTGCTATTCTATTATTTATCATATCAACTAATAATTGAATTAATTCTAATCTGGCTCCTGAATGGCCTTTTGCAAGCGAATTAGCCCTAACCAACATCATCATTAAAACAGAATTAGGGTCCATTCGATTTCCAACACCACAAGCATGTGAGCGGATTAGATTTGTTTGTAAATCTTCTAATTTATCAGTTGAAATTGTAACATTAGAAAGAGCACCAAAACCAGTATTTATTCCATACACAACTTCTCCACTGGATACAATTTCTTCAACTAGTTTTCTCGACTTATTTATAGATGATTTAGAAAAATCCGAAAGTCTAACTTTGGTCTCAAAATTAGATACAGAAACTACTTGTTCAATTGTTAATGAACTTCCATCTAACACGATCTCTCCAACACTCATGTAAACACCTCAGGATATTCTTTCAAGTAAACTCTTCGATACCTTACTAGGTACAGTTACAGTCAGATTTGGATTATTATCCATAGCTCTTTTAATAGCGAAAATTGCTTCAGAGTTTTGTGCCCAAGCACGTCTGGCAATCCCATTATTCACGTCCCATGAAAGCATTGATTCTATATTTAATTCAGATTCATTACTGCCATTAATAACCATACCAAATCCTCCATTCATTACTTCCCCCCAACCTACTCCACCACCATTATGTAGGCTGACCCAGGTAGCACCTCTGAAGGAATCTCCAACAAAATTTTGTACTGACATGTCTGCAGTAAACATAGAACCATCTCTAATATTTGCAGTTTCCCGATATGGACTGTCTGTTCCGCTAACATCATGATGATCTCTGCCTAAAATGATAGGGGCTGAGATTCTACCATCTGAAATAGCCTTGTTAAATTCTTGGGCGATTTTTACCCTTCCTCTTTCATCTGCATACAATATTCGTGCTTTACTTCCAACAACTAAATCATTATCGTCAGCACTATCTATCCATCTAATATTATCGTAATACTGTCCTTTGATTTCAGAAGGGGCATTTTCAGCCAAAGAATTCAGTACTTGAGATGCAATTTTATCTGTTTCTGCTAAATCATCACTATTTCCCGATGAACATACCCATCTGAATGGACCAAAACCATAATCAAAACATATTGGACCCATAATATCTTCCACATATGAGGGGTATCTAAAACCAGATTCAGTATTATCTGAGTAAATATCAGCACCCGCTCTCCCCGCTTCAAGCAAGAAAGCGTTTCCATAGTCCCAGAAGTACATTCCTTTGTTGGATAATTCATTGATTACATTAACATGTTTTATTAAACTATTTTTAACTTTGATTTTAAAATCTTCAGGATTATTGGAAATCATTTCCTTCATCTCCTCATAAGTCATTCCATGAGGAGTGTACCCTCCTAACCAAGGATTATGCAAACTTGTTTGATCACTTCCAAGATCAGGGATAATGTTCTCATCATTTAGCCTCTCCCATACATCAATGATATTTCCAATATATCCTAAAGAGACAGCTTCTTTATTCTCAATACAAACTCTTAACCTAATAATTAATTCATCTAAATCTTCAAATAATTCTGTTAACCAACCTTGCTGGTATCTTTTCAATGCAGCATGAGAATTGGAATCTGCAATAACGGAAACTGCACCTGAAATCACTGCGGCCTTTGCCTGCGCACCAGACATTCCACCCAATCCAGATGTGACGTATAGTAATCCTCCTAGCCCATTCTTCGTATCAAAATTAAGATACTTTCGTGCTGCATTTAGTATAGTTAATGTCGTACCATGAACAATTCCTTGTGGTCCAATATACATATACGAACCTGCAGTCATTTGTCCATATTGCGTAACCCCTAAAGCATTCATAACTTCATAATCATTTTGAGTTGAATAATTTGGTATCATTAAACCATTTGTGATAACTACACGTGGGCTATTTTTGTTTGAAGGAAATAATCCAAGAGGATGTCCAGAGTACATTACTAATGTCTGATTCTCATTCATTACTGATAGATAATGCATAGTAATTCTGTATTGAATCCAATTCTGAAAAACAGTTCCATTTCCACCATATGTGACTAATTCATGAGGATATTGGGCCACATTAGGGTCAAGATTATTTTGAATCATTAGCATTATACATGCAGCACTAATATCGTTAGCAGGATATTCAGATATTGGACGTGCATACATCTCATAATCAGGCCTAAAACGATGCATGTAAATATGGCCAAATTCATTCAATTCATTACTGAACTCTACTGCTAACTCTTCATGCCATTCCACAGGAAAATATCTTAATGAGTTAGAAATAGCCAATTTTTTTTCTTTTTCATTCAATACATGAGGCCTCTTAGGGGCATGGTCTACAGACAAATCTAATTCTTTTTTCGGGGGGAGTTCTGAAGGTACTCCTGTCTTAAATTCATCAAAAAAATCAATCAAGTTTGCATCCTCCTAGAAACAATATCTCTTATCTGCATAATAATTTCTTTCGAATTAGTTAATGTTATTGTAGTATTGTTTTGAATCTTATCTAGTTCTATATGATTCATTGAATCAACATTAATTTTGACATTTAATGATGCGATATATACAGCAGTATATGCTAGTTCAGAAGATGCAGCAAGATCAGTAATTGCATTGAGGTTACCAAATTTAGCTAAATCAGGCAATAAGGATAATAATTTCAATCCTTCATTAGCGATATCCAAAGGCGCTTGAGCGGCTCCAATAGTAGATTCTAAAATAGCTAATTTCCGTAATTCAATTTCTGAATCAGTACTCTTAGGTAATCTATATGAATCCATTACTCTATCAAATGCTAATGAATCAGCCTCTGCTAGGAATATAGATTTGGTCAATGATTCATCGATTGAATTAATAATTATACTGGAAATTTCATGACCTTCATGCCACTTATTTTTCCCTATTGTTAATCTCGAAACCATAGCAGCTAAAGAGTGAGCATGGGCTAAAGTAAGGGCGGCGACAGTACCTCCTCCAGGAGTGGGTGAATCGGAACTGATTTTCTCTAATACTGAAATATAACCGTCATTCATCATGTGCACCTCGATTTTCTATTGCCCATTCAATAATACTAAGATTAGGGTTAAATTTTCTTAAGTAGTCTAATCCAAGGCCGTCAATTGCATATTGGACTAAGTCTTCATCAGAAGTATTTTCAGGATCAGGACAAAACCATTTACCTGAGTCTAACATTGCACTTAATGGAACTAAACCTACTAATTCGGAGCCACAAGTTTCAACACCATGATCATTTACAATAGATTTAACAGCTTCGAATGCCATATGCATTGATGTTTCTGATACGTTTTGAAGATTCATCGAGACCTGAGAAATAGATGATGATGGCAATGGCACACCCATACCTTGAACATGATCTAAAAGGCCATTGATTCTCATTTTTTTCCCATCTTTTTTGATTAATCTTCCAGAAGTCCTAATCATTGAACCAGCAATTTTTGATGCTTTTGCATCAGTTTCATTTACATTCACATTGTAGGCAACTAAGATATTTCTTGCACCAATAGCTACGGCCCCAAACCGTGATTCATTTTCTCCCCATTTTCCGGACCAACGATCAGGTAAACGAGTGTTTTCATCATTCCACTCGCCACCATTAAATCTATTCTCTAAACCTTCATATTCCATTTTTCTAAGTTTGGATAAAGAGTACCTTTCTTTTGACGAAGCCGCATCACCATAGAAAAAATGTGGTACTTTATTACCAATTAATTCTGATAAATTATTTGCAGATTTTATGCAATACTCCATAGAATTTTCTGATAGAGGAACGAATGGACAAACATCAACAGCACCCATACGCGGATGATTTCCACTATGATTTCTCATATCAATCAATTCTAGTGACTTGAGAATTATTTCATATGCACCTTTTGTTACCGAATCAGGATGTCCGGCAATAGTAATTACTGTTCTATTATAATCGCTATCTGGTTCACACCCCAATATATTAACTCCATCAATTTTTCTTGCAGAATCAACAATTGCATTGATAATATCTAAATTTCTTCCTTCACTAATATTTGGCACGCATTCAATTAGTGTATCATTCATTAAAACACCTAACCGTATAAACGATCGGGACCATTATTTTTAATCCCTTTTCTTTTACTATCAATGGATGAAATTGCCTCTTTAAAATGAGACATTTTACACTTTGAAGTACCTTCAGAAATGGCTTTCATACCGACATCAATTGTAATTGCCTTTATCTCAGCACCACTGTATCCTTCAGTTAAAATGGATAATTTAGAGAAATCTACTCCCTTATCTAATGGCATCTTTCTGGCATGAACATTGAAAATTGCCTCTCTTCCTTCAATATTAGGTAACGGAATTTCAACAATTCTATCGAACCTCCCCGGCCTGAGTAAAGCTTTATCTAATAATTCAGGACGGTTTGTTGCAGCTATTACCTTTACATTTTCAAGAGCATCAAAACCATCTAATTCCGCTAGAAGTTGCATTAGTGTACGCTGGACTTCTCTATCCCCTGAAGTTGAAGAATCAAGTCTCTTAGAACCAATTGCATCAATCTCATCGATAAAAATAATACATGGAGATTTCTTTCTTGCAAGAGAAAATAATTCTCTAACCATTCTACCACCTTCTCCAATATATTTCTGAGCAAGCTCTGAACCGACTAAACCCAAAAATGTAGCATTAGTATGGCTAGCAACCGCTTTTGCAAGCATAGTTTTTCCAGTACCGGGCGGACCAGTTAGTAAGACTCCTTTAGGTGGTTGAATACCAAACTTTTCGAAAGATTCAGGCTTCTCTAGAGAGAGTTCTATTGCATCTCTAATTTCTTTAATCTGATCGTCTAGTCCACCTAAATCAGAATATTTTATATTCGGTTTCTCTATTATTTCTGCACCTGAGACTAGTGGATCAAATGCATCATCTAGTATGTCAATCACAGCTAATGTATCTTGATTCATAGAAACACGAACTCCGGGAAGAATTTTTGAATTATCAATTCTAGGATTTTTGGATACTAAGAATATTGTCCCATTGGAACTTCTTACTACTACTTTCTCGCCAATTACATCTTGTATATTGCCAATAATATAAGGCGGGGTTCGTAAACTTCTAATTTCTTCATCTAATCTATTAACTCTTTTTTTAAGTTGACTTAGTTCGTTTTCAAGAAACATTTTTTCTGTCATCAATTGTTTAGCATCTTCGGACAATAATGCGTACTGTTCTTTCAACTCATTGAGTGCCTTTTTCGAAATTGAATCGATACCAATATCGGTTGCTGATTTATCTTTAGATGGTGAACCGGCGCGACTCGTCATAAGGCCACCTAATGCATTATACATTTGACGCTTATTACCCGAAGCAGTCTTGTATAATACTATCCTCGCAGTTTCATGGCCTCGTGCGAGTTGTGTGGAAATGAGAAAGTTTCTACTAAAAAAGCACGTACTGCAGGCATACAAGTAGATGCATGTAGTAGATGTATTGAATCTATGAACCTCCAAGTAGTTGAGTTACCAGCAAAGTTCACAAAAATCATAAATAAAAAAAAGCATATTGTTACCAGTAGAGGTGTAGCTGGAAAGGACATTATGGCAAAAAAGGAGAAAGAATTGGCTCCTGATTTCCATAAAAGAATTATTCAGGGACGAAAGAAAAAAGGATGGGATCAGAGAACATTTGCATCGAAAATGAATGAGAGGTTAAATATAGTTCAGAAAATAGAAAATGGTGGTAGGCCAACAGATAAATTAATTCAAAAAATAGAAAAGATATTATCAATTGAGCTTAATATTGAACGTACTTCAGAACATACAACAACTATGACAACTAAGAAAAGAAATATGACCATTGGTGACGCACTAGAAGATTTGCTATCTAGGAGGGAAAAATAGTGAGGAATACACCTCTTCACATTATTCATTTAGAACAAGATGATCCTAAAAAATGTACAGCTAGGAAATTAGAAAAATTTGGTCATGCAACACTTCATACAAATATACGAAAATCCCCTAAGAGAGGGTTTCTTTTGGATCCAAAAGCAGGAATATTACTAGGTCCTGATGATAGGAGCGCTATTGAAAGAGGAGCATCAATAGTGGCTCTTGATTGCTCATGGAAACAAATTGATAGTTCGCTGAAATATATCGAGCAAAATACTAGATTAGAAGGTAGAACTTTACCATGTGTTCTTGCTGCTAATCCTGTTTCTTGGGGTAAGCCAGGAAGACTCTCAACATCTGAAGCTCTTGCCTTGAGTTTGGTCTTACTTGATAGATGGGATCAGGCTAGAGAAATTATGAAGCCGTTTAGATTTGCAGAATCATTTTTCGAATTGAATGCAGAGCCACTAGATGCATATTCCAAAGCAAAAAGTAATTCAGAGTTAGCAGAATTACAATGGGAATTTTTCGATAGACCGGTATCATCTGACTTGTGACCCAGTAGGCATTTCTGAATCAAGTGTAAGCACAGATACGCTACCTTGTCCATCATCAGCTGCTAAAATCATACCTTCAGACATAATACCTCTAAGTTTTCTAGGTTTGAGATTGGCTACAAATACAACTTGTTTTCCTAACAATTGATCTTTTTCATATATTCCTTTTAGTCCAGCACAAACTGTCCTCGTTGACCCTGGTCCATCCTCAATGGTGACAACAAATAATTTATCTGCATCTGGGTGGTCATCAATTGCTACCACTTTACCTGTCTTCATTTCTACTTTCATAAAATCTTCAAAATCGATATAATTCACATCCTCGTCGTTATTTTCTTTTCCATCTGTATCACTACCCGCAATTAATTTTTCTCTTTCCAATATTTGCTCAAGATCTAGCCTATTGAACAAAGGTTTAGGTTTATCTATATTCCAAGAGAAATTATTTTCAAAATTAAATGATTCTTCAAATAATATATCATCCATATTACTTTCTTCACCCATCATTGACCACAATTCTTCAGATTGAAACGGTAAAAAAGGACGCATTGTGATTGCAAGTCCTCTACATATTTGCCAACAAAAAGCTAATGTTGAAAGAGATCTAGATTTCTCTGGAGAATCCTCTAATTTCATATATTTCCACGGCTGAGAATGTTGAATTAACCCATTACCAATCTGAGAGATATTCATTAATGACCTCAAAGCCTCTTTGAATCTCTGTTTTTCCATCGAATTTATAGCATTAATCAATAATTTCTGAATTTTTTCTGCTGAATCGATATCCACTTCTTTATCAAAATATTTAGTTAACGGATTATTACCGTCGATAGATTCCAATCTATGAGAAAGTGTCATTACTCTGTGAACAAAATTCCCATAAGTTCCAATTAACTCATTATTCACCTTATCGACAAACTCTTCCCAACGGAAATCAGTATCATGCCCCTCAGGCATATTGATCGATAAGAAATAACGGAGTGTATCAGGGCTGTGATGTTCAAGAAATGACGGTAGCCACACAGCATGTTTCCTACTCTTACTAAATTGACCGCCCTGAAGCATCAAAAATTCCATTGCTGGAACATTGCTTTCTAAAACAAGTTCACCAGGTTTTATATCACAATTAGGTTCATTACCTGAATTAGCAGAATTTAATCCCATAATGATTGCCGGCCAAATAACTGTATGAAAAGGGATGTTATCTTTACCCATGAAATAAATATGCTTTGGTTCAGTTCCATCACTAGATTTGATCCACCATTTTTTCCAATCATCATCATTATTAGAAAACTTTTCTGACCATATTCGTGAACATGTCAAATATCCTTGGACTGCTTCAAACCAAACATAAATTCTTTTTTTATTCCAATCTTTATCAGTAAGTGGTAATTCAATACCCCACTCCATATCACGAGTTACTGCTCTGGGTCTTAGGCCCATATTGAGCCAATTTTTAGTCATCGCTCTAACATTAGGTTTCCAAACTTTTTGTTTCTTTTCAGAATGTTTTTCTAACTCATCTTGAAATTCGTTTAATTGCAAGAAAAAATGCTCGGTATCTCTAATTTCAATTTTAGCTTCAGAGTCCATTTTTGAACGAGGATTGACTAAATCGCTGGACTCATATGTTGCCCCACATTCATCACATTGATCTCCTCGAGCACCATCAAAACCACAAATAGGGCATTCTCCTTCAACATACCTATCTGGAAGAAATTTTACATCCCCATCAGAATTTATAGAACAATATTGTTGCATAGTTTCTTGCTTAAGAAAACCTGATTCCAATAACAGCGAAAAATGTTCTTGGACTAATTCTTTATGCCTTAGATCAGTCGTACGATTGTAAAGAGCACCTCCAAATTCTACACCTCTAGTATCAATATTCTGTCCCCAAGAACATCCCAAATCAATCAAAGCTTGAGTATTAATTTGGTGGAATCTATCTACAATAATTTGTGGTGAAACATTTTCCTCATCAGCAGTAACAGTTATCGGAGTTCCATGCTCATCCGATCCACTGCACATAATTACAGAACGCCCTCTAGACCTCTCATATCTATACTGAATATCAGCTGGTAAACAGTTACCAGCCACATGTCCTAAGTGTAAGGGGCCATTTGCATATGGCCAAGCCATAAATATTGCTACATGCTCCAATTTCTACACCTCCTGTAATCACCAGTAGCAAATGCGTGAGGCACCATGTTTATGTCTTAATCGCTCTTGTTACGTCCCGAACATAACCGCTTGTCAGGCAGTTACGAGATTAAAATCAACCAAAAAGTTCTCTAAGAGGCAACAAAAGTGGAACCTACTACATTAATTATTTTTTACGCATCGCTAGCATTAGGCGCTTCATTCTTATGTAGCATTCTAGAAGCTGTTCTACTTTCAACAACTCATGGTCACATTGTTGCGCTAAAAGACACACACCCTAAGATTAGTCAAACATGGAGTGATTTCAAAGATGATCCTGAAGGGCCTCTAACAGCGATTTTAACTCTCAATACCATTGCACATACTGTTGGCGCATTAGGAGTGGGACATGAAGTTGAAAATGCCTATCAGGGCGAGTATGTTATAGCAGTATCAGCATCTCTACTGACAATAGCAATTTTACTACTAAGCGAAATTTTACCTAAGACCATTGGTGCTCTATACTGGAGGAAATTAACAGTTAGTTCTGCTAGAATATTGAAAATACTGATGTTTATTCTAATTCCAATAGTTTACCCGATTGAAAAACTAAGATCAATATTCCCAACGGTTCACAATGAGGCTGTCACTAGAGATGAATTATCTCATTTAGCAGATATTGCAGAAGAGAGTCAAGTTATTGAAAGGGATGAAGAAAAAGTCATTCAAAATTTACTTGGATTAAGGGAAAAAACTGTCGCATCAATAATGACTCCTAGAGTGGTTATGGAAACAGCATCAAGTGAAGAAACAGTAGCGATGATTAGGGAAAGGATTCCAATAATGGTGCATGGACGTTTGCCGGTAACAATGAATCAGAATATTGATGAGATTCATGGAATGGTTCTTCGAAGTGAGATTCTAAGAGAAGCTGCGGCAGATAATGATGAAAAACAAATGAAAGATATTTCACGAGATATGCATTCATGTCGAGATATTGACTCCGTAGATAAAGCGCTAGATATTCTATTAGATAACAAAGAGCAGATACTAATTGTCAAAGATGAATTTGGAGGTACCGTTGGACTAGTTACAATGGAAGATATTATCGAAACCTTACTGGGTGTAGAAATAGTTGACGAAGATGATCAAGATGCAATCCAAGAAGGTAATCATCATGAAGATATGAGAGAATTGGCTAAAATCAGATATGAAGAACTAGAGTCTGCTGATGAGTGACTATTAGAAAGGTAATTTTTTATCTAATCTTGATATCATTTCTAAGTATCTATCTTCATACTCAGTTCCCGGAAAATTGATCTTAAATTGCCAGTATCTCCATGCAGCTATAGATAGAGTAGCTAAAACATGTAAATCTGAAAGTGAGGAAAATTCCTCATCAGATAACTTCCTGATGGACTGATATCCATCAAGAATTGCATTCCATCTTTCAGGTACAGGATTACCTTTTTCCCAACCAAAACCAACAAATGTCATAATAAGATCAAATGCTAGTATTTCTCGACTAACCTCTTCAAAGTCAAGTATAGATATTACAGAATTATCATTACCAATTACATTGTCAGGAAATAAATCGCCGTGAATTATTCCTTTGGGTAGATGTTCAACTTTATTAAATAATGATTTTGAGGATTTAAGTAATATTAAAAAATCAGTCCACTCATTATTTTTTTCTGCAATTTGGAATAATTTTTCAAATAGTGAAATACCCATAGAGAAATCATTTTTTAAGATATTAGGAGGTTCAATAAGATGCATTTGTGCTTGTATCTTTCCAAGAGAAAATAATGATTCATAGTTAGATTCCAGCCATTTACCTTCAACATAGGGCAATATAGTCCAAGGCAGATTGTCACGAATTATTAGATATTCACCATTACTAAATGAAATAGGGCTTGGTGTTGGAATTCCTTTATCACATAGATATCTAGTTACATCTAACAAATAATTTACCTGTTCTTCGTTTCGCTCATTCCAAATCTTTAGTACAAGCTTAGTGCCATCTTTCGTAATTAATTTGTAATTAGAATTAGCCCAACCACCTTCTAATTTTTCTATAGAAACTAATCCATTAAATCCTGCTTCTTTAATGATCTCAGAAGCCTCATCAAGAGTGACTTCTGTGTATGCCATAGATAATACTAAATCTGTTATCTATATGTTACTATCGATATGAGATATTCAAATGAAAGGATTCATTATTGCTAAGATGAATGATGTACTTACATACACAACTTCAATTGATTAATCCTTGACAGAGGGATATGGAAAAAGGCTCTCTGAGTTCGTTGAATTGGATTAGTCGATTCATTGATGAAACTCCAGGTGACCTGCAAGTAAACAATATTTCAAGGCAAGTTCCTGGTGTTTGTTGGTCGAGAGTTAGTCCAACTCCTACACCGGATCCATTGATTAGATTATGGTCCTCTGAGATGGCAGATGATCTTAATCTGAAAGAAAAGGAATCTGATATACTCGGTGGTAAAAAAATAGTTATTGGGATGAATCCTTATGCTCAGCGCTATGGAGGTCATCAGTTTGGTAATTGGGCAGGTCAACTCGGCGATGGTAGAGCAATAACTTTGGGTGAAGTAAATACAGGTAAGGAAATATTAGAGTTACAACTGAAGGGATCTGGTGTAACACCATACTCACGTTTTTCTGATGGGAAGGCTGTACTGCGTTCATCAATTCGTGAGTTTCTATGTAGTGAGTCAATGTACCACCTAGGCGTACCTACAACTCGTGCACTTTCCTTGGTAACCACGGGAGAAGATGTTATTCGAGATATGTTGTATAATGGTAAAACTGCCCCTGAACCGGGTGCAATTGTATGTAGAGTAGCTCCTAGCTTTATTCGATTCGGAAGTTTTCAAATTCATTCAATGACCGGAGATGTTCAAACTCTTCGTAATCTTGTTGATTACACTGTAAAACATCATTTCCCTTCTCATAATACCAAAACTGATAATGATATAATTGAATGGTTAAAATGTGTAGCTGAGGAAACTGCATTAATGATTGCACATTGGATGAGAGTGGGGTTCGTTCATGGAGTGATGAATACTGATAATATGTCAATTCACGGTTTAACAATTGACTATGGGCCATATGGGTGGATTGAAGATTTCAATCTTGATTGGACTCCAAATACTACAGATTCTGCACGTAAAAGATACAGATTTGGAAATCAAGCAGAAATTGCAGGATGGAATTACGCACGTCTACTTGAGGCAATTTCTCCGTTATTGGAAAAACCCAATAAATTAAATCAGGCTTTAGATTATTACTATGAATCTTATCAAAAATATATTAATGAAATGTGGGCTGAGAAACTCGGTTTAGATCAATTCAAAATTGGTGATAATGAACTAATTATAGAACTAGTTAGATTACTTCAGATAGTGGAGACAGATATGACAATATTTTTTAGATTGTTATCAACGATTAAGAAACCTGAAATAAGTCATCTGGAAAACGCATTTTATTCCATTGAAGGAATTCCTGAAAGTCAGTGGAATTTTTGGTTAGAAAGATGGTGGGATAGAGTTAATCACACTCCTGATCAAGATAAAATGAAGACTTCTAATCCTAAATATGTACTAAGAAATTGGATGGCTCAGTTAGCTATTGATGATGCAGAAAAGGGAGATTTTACAATTGCTTTAGAACTATATAATATGCTAAAAAAACCTTACTCGGAACAACCAGAATATGAAGAAAAATGGTTTAAGAAACGTCCAGAATGGGCACGCCATAGAGTCGGTTGTTCAATGCTTTCTTGTTCCAGTTGATGTAATCAGGCTGGAGAGCCGTTGAATGTTGAAAACATAAGCAAGTATAAGAATGGAACTAAAAACGATAGAAAATGGATTATTGAAACAAATACGGTGAGTGTCCCATCTTTGTATCGTTTCCAGGTGAGAAATACCAGAAAGACCGAGTAAAAGGGCAATAGAATCACTAAACACATTCCACTATATATGAAGAAGTAATATCCAGCGAATGGGTCGGAACCCGATGATATGAGGATTAACAAAAAAATAACAAAAGGGACATATCCTAAAGCAATTATTGGTAATAACAGAGCCCTCTCCAGTAGGCCTCGCCCATCATTTTCATTTGGTATCCCTATAGCAGGCGATGCTGAAAAAGTAATTTTCTCATTTGGTAAACCTCCTTTATGACTGAGGCAATATCCAGTCTCCCTAAACTCCAAGGCATTGCAACCCTCGAAAGCACAGTTCCTTTCGCCCACATTAATTAGTGTACGATAATACAAATATGCTTTTCTACGTCCTAATTGTAATTATGTGGTTATTGTAAAGCCAATCTTCTTGCACATTCTTCAATATTCTCGTTATCATTTACAAGCGCTCTGATATACTTGGGAATGATATGATTGGATTGTTTAAGTTCAATTAAGTCACCTACCCATTCTACTTTAGTTGAAGGTAATTTTGAATCTTCACCAAATTCATGTACTGTCCATATTGAACATCCTGATTCATCGTTATCAATTATTTGACGAAACCATGGGATGGATATTTTTGGTTTTTTTAAGTTATTTCTTTCTATAAATCTGACAATACAGTCATCATAAACAAATTGCCAACCTGCATCTTCAAGCCAACTTATTGAAATTTCATCTTCAGCACCCGGCTGAAACCAAATTAATGGAGGGGAACTAATGTATTTTATCATTAATTTTTTAATAACTTCACGAGCTCTTTCTGGTGCAAGAAATAATACTATTACCTCAACTTCTACACCGTCTTCTATTTCTGACCTTATTGGTATTCCAGATATTGTAGCGCCTGCATCTCTGGGGTGTACTGGTACAACTCTCCAACCTCTTTGAGAAATTTCCCCCACAGCTGTATGTGCTGTTCTTTCTTTATTGAGACTGGCTCCTATAATGTGGATACAGCTAATATCGGATAATTTTTTACTCAGATCATCTTTTTTTAGCATATTGGAACTTCCTTTCTATGTGAGTTATAAGATTATTTCTTATATCGTGTGTAAGAATGTTTACTTACATAGGATTGTTATTTATTTAGATACAGAATATTAGAAAGACATAACATAATATGCCGCGGATTTTATGTTATCTTTATGGCTATAGATGTTGTTTGGTTCAAGCGAGATTTAAGATGTAGGGACCATGCACCTCTACTAAGTGCCTCTTTATCTGGAAGACATGTTTTGTGTGTGTTCATGCTAGAAACTGAGAGATTGAAACTCAAGGATACTTCAGAGATACACATTAATTGGGAATTGGACTGTGCGATAGAATTATCAAAAAATCTAAGAAAAATAGGTTCTGATATGCATTTTTACATTGGTGAAGCAAGTGAAATATTAAAAAAAATAAATAACGAATATGGAATTAAGAGATTGCTTAGCCATCAAGAAACTGGAAATTCATGGTCATATGAAAGAGATAAAAAAATATCAAAATGGTGCCAGTATAATGAAATAAAATGGGAGGAATATCCAAATGATGGAGTTATTAGAAGACTAAAAAATCGAGATTTCTGGAAAAAAGAAAGAGACTCCAGAATGAAAATACCTCTCAATGAACCTCCCCTATTCAAAAATTCTATCTTATTTAGTGGTCCTGTACCAGAAATGAAAGATTTAGGTCTCAATAATAGTACCCTTACTGAATGGCCAGAAGCAGGTGAGAAGGCTGCTATTAAAAGAATGAATGAGTTTTTAGATATTGATAGCAAGAGGTATAGTCAATCAATTTCTAGTCCTATTTTGTCAACCAAACATGGATCAAGACTGTCTCCCTATTTTACAACCGGAGTTCTTTCAATGAGACGCGTAGTACAAAGAACAAATGAGAAGATTAATTATATTAAAAATAATAAAGAAAATATTGATAATCACAGTAGTTGGATAAGGAGTCTGAGTTCATTTCGAAGGAGATTAGCTTGGAGATGTCACTTTATACAAAAATTAGAGATGGAATCAAATCTTGATCTAGTTGCTCAAAATCCTCTTATTGAAAAAAATATGGCTAGATTACTGGATGAAGATAGATTTGAAAGATGGGCTAATGGAAATACGGGATGGCCATTTTTTGATGCCTGTATGAGGCAATTAAAAACTACAGGATGGATTAATTTTAGAATGAGAGCGATGATGATGTCTTGTGCATCTTACAATTTATGGTTACCCTGGAAAGAGACTGGAGAGTACCTAGCAAAACTTTTCTTAGACTATGAACCAGGAATTCATTGGTCCCAAGTAGGTATGCAGTCAGGAACCACTGGGATAAATACCATTAGGGCATATTCAATGACCAAACAAGGGAAAGATCATGACCCTGAAGGAGAATATATCAGAAAATGGGTTCCTGAGTTATCTATGGTTCCAACGGATTACATTCATGAACCATGGAAAATGCCTGAAAGAATACAAAAATCCATAATGTGCTATATTGGTAAAGACTACCCACTACCAATTTTGAATGAAATTGAGAGTAGAAAGGAAGGAATAAGGAAAAGTTACTCTGCTAGGAAAGGTGATGATGTACGAACTATAAGTCGCAGAATTCTAAAGAAACATGGAAGTAGAAGTAGACCAAGGAAAAGGAAAAAAAATATATCCGATACAATACAAAAAAAATTATTTTGATATTTATGATTAAAATTACCGACAACATTATTCATGAAACTAAATACCATTGGGTATGGGGAAAGAATCCCGACTTTTCACACCAGTATTATTGATAGGTTGCTCTATCGTATTGGTAGGATTTGCTATCAGAGCCTCATTTGGCGTATTTCAGATACCAATTCAAGATGAATTCGGTTGGCCAAGATCAGAATTCAGTTTAGCTATTGCCATACAGAACCTTGCATGGGGATTTGGCGCACCATTTTTTGGAGCTTTTGCAGAAAAAATTGGAGATAAAAAAGCAATAATTCTAGGTGCTATCCTATATTCTTTAGGGCTCTTATTAACGACTGGAGCCAATACTCCAATAGAAATTCAATTTTATGAAATATTAGTTGGTTTCGGAATTGCTGGTACAGGATTCGGAGTAATATTAGCTGTTGTAGGAAGGGCTAGTGCGCCTGAGCATAGGGCCATGAGTCTGGCAATTGCAACGGCATCTGGATCTGCAGGACAAATCGTAGGACCTACTGTAGCGATTATACTCTTGAAGACTATGACTTGGCAATCGGTATTCATTATTTTTGCTATCTCGATATTAAGCGTACTACTTTTACTACCATTTATGCGTTATCCAGAAAGAGCGTCGAAAGAAGAAATCGAAGAGTCATTAAAAGAAATATTAGTCATAGCTTTCAAAGATCCGACATATATGATGATATTTGTAGGATTTTTCTCTTGTGGATACCAACTTGCTTTCATCACAGCACATTTTCCTGCATTAGTAACAGAAATGAGTGCTCCTATAGATCCTGCAGGATGGTGTGGTGACCTAGGCATAGAAACTACAGCTGCACTTGGTGGGATGGCAATCTCAGTAATTGGAGCTGCTAATATTTTTGGTACACTAATGGCCGGCTGGGCTGGAAAGAGGTTCGGTAAAAAATGGTTATTGTCTGGAATTTATGCTGGCAGATCTATAGCTGCAGCTTGGTTCATATTGACACCAATAACTGCTAACACTGTGTTAATTTTTTCTTTTGCAATGGGTTTTCTATGGCTTGCGACTGTACCATTAACTAGCGGTTTAGTAGCTCATATTTATGGATTAAAATATATGGCAACATTGTATGGAATTGTATTTTTCTCACATCAATTAGGAAGTTTCGTTGGAGTTTATCTTGGAGGTGTTCTTTATGATATCTATGGAAGTTATACAATGGTTTGGTGGATAGGTATTGCAGTAGGAGTATTTTCATCTTTAATTCATCTTCCTGTCAGAGAAGAGCCCAGAGTAAATATATTGAATAAAATATAATTTATTTTTCACTCAACCAATGACTTAATTCCTCACGCCTTATTTTAGCCTGATGACCAGAATCAACTGGAAACTCTTTTCCATATAATGTAAATGAAAAATCAATATCACTCTTCAATAATTTACATAAAATAGAGATAGATTGATTTAATTTATTACTAAGTATATTCCAATCTTCTCCCCCATCTTCAATAATTATGTATGCATGATTATTATCTGGGCCATTTACCAACGCTGTACGAATTCCAAACATCGAATCTAGAATAGGTTCAATCTGTTTTGGGTACAATGTGATTCCATTAGATAATTCAACTCTATGTTTCTTTCTTCCAACTAACCAGACCCTATTTAGATCATCGATATATCCAAGATCTCCTGTTCTATGCCAAACTGATCCATCATTTTTATCAGATGCCCAAGTTAGAAAACCTCCGAATTCTTTCTCATCATCAGAAATCAATTTTGAATATACAACAGGACCAGAAACAGATATTTCTCCTATCTCTGAAATTCCCTTACCTTCAACATCTAACGCTACCGAATTATCTAATGAATTTTTAAATTCAAGAATTCTAATTTTAACTCCACCGACCGCATTTCCCAAGCAAATGCCATTACCTGATTTGGTTTCCTCTTCCGTTTGGAAAATTTGATTAGCCTGAATTTGACAAAGAGGGAATCCTTCAGTTGCACCATAGACTAAATGGAAACCTCCATCTTTTGAGCTATTTTGAGATAAATGCGGCTCTATAACTCTGATAATTTCCGGAGAAACTGTTTCACCACCTACGTATAATCTTTCTAAGGTAGGCATCGCTTTATTACCAGAGTCACCGGAATTCATTTTTTTAAGGTAATTCGAAAGATTGATTGCTGATGGAGGAGATAAGAAACATGCTGTAACAGACCAATTATTTATTGCTTCAACTATATCTTTACCTTTAGTCAGCTTCGGTTTACTTGTATGAATTATTGATTGAATTCCAATTAAGGGATGAACAATTAAAGTACCTGAACGTCCAAAAAAAATATCATCTTTGTTAAGACCTTGAGATTTTAGAAGATCAATATGGGAATGAAGCATCGCATGATTATATATCACACCTTTAGAAGGGCCAGTAGAACCAGTAGTGTACTTTACAAATGCTGGTTCTTCTAACCAATTTATCTCGGAATCTATTGTATAATCAGAATAATTTTCAGAATTAGAATAATAATTCTTAATATCATTCATTGATAAAATTCTTTCAGATGTTCCTCGCAATCTGAGAAAAAAACTGATGAATAAAATTTTACGGCTAGCAATTAATGCGTTGATGTTAGCACGCTTAATAATTAATCTCAATTGTTTCCTACCATTAGAATCACTAATATTAAAATTTGATAGAAATAATGGAATGACTCCAATCTTAAACATACCATAAATCAAGATGATAAAATCAATACTTGGTCTAACCAAAACTAAAGTTTTTGTTCCTCTTTCAAATCCATTATTTTTTAGATAATGGGCTACAATACTACTTTTCTGATCTAATTCTTTAAAGGAAATTTCATCATAGTGATTAGAATAATCTTGACGGAAAGAAAATGCAATCTTATTAGGAAAAGATTTGGTCATCTTAGAAAGAAGCGATAAGATATTCATAAATTCACCCTTGATTTAC
>Ga0209036_1000034_pt1 | contig 47969 bp, 39 predicted proteins | sample MarorgKNORR_S2LV_3_FD_188222 | JGI IMG/M metagenome (GOLD analysis project Ga0209036, IMG submission 188222) | Marine microbial communities from the Southern Atlantic Ocean, analyzing organic carbon cycling - DCM_A/KNORR_S2/LV (SPAdes) (version 2) | ecosystem: Environmental > Aquatic > Marine >... | reverse complement strand
TCGGTTGTGTGCTCTCTCATGCTGATCTTGAAGGAGCAGTCATCCTTGGCGAGAAACGAGGATTCCAAACTCATCAATTTCAATTAGAACTTTTTGAAAAGACGAGATTTCTATAGGCGGCGCCTCGGAGTCATCATGCTGTGAGAATACGAAGATTTTGACCGCCTCAAGACTTCTTTCAGGCAAGCTTACCGTTTCCGAGTCAAACCCTTGCGGGATAAAAACGCTTATTAAGTCGATCTTATCTCCGACTTCAGAAATGAAGCGTCTCTGGTTCGAATACCATGCGGTTTTTGTTGAAGGGAAAGTGTTCAAGAGGTCTTGATCATAAACAAAGATGATATCTACTTGAGTAATTATTATTGCATTCGGGTCCAATCGCGAGGAAACATGTATTGAATTTACATCACTAAAGCCTACCTTTGCGAAAATTGAAACTAGAAGAACAATTGCTATTTTTTTATAAAGTCTCATATCTTTCTGACGAAGATTCAAAAAAAAGGCCAGCAAATCTCTTATGCTGGCCTTCCAAATTAACCTCTACTTACAAGTGCTAGTTTTCTTCAGTTTCAACAATTCCCGTTGCGGATCTGGGAGTTCCATCACCGTTATTGCCAAGTGACTCTTGATATCTCCAGCCAGCAAGGATGCCCACTAGGCCGTGGTTACCTTCATGGCAGGCGTACTCATAGATAGGTTCTGCTGAGGCACGAAGTGGAAATTTCGCGGACCAAGGTTCGTCCCAAGAGAGAGGGTCAGTCACGGTAAAATCATACTCTAGGGTACTATCGTCCACACGTCTAATACGCTCTTCCACCATCGCCTGCTTGGACATACCTCTGAGATTATAGTCGTGATACCAATTCTGCGTGTTAATGACTAACGTATCTCCTTCCCAATGGGCGACAGAATCTCCCTCCCACTTAAGCTGCTTGCTATTGTGCTCACTATCCAAACGGATGATCCTGGCAGTATGCACCATCTCGTTCAAAATCATGATCTGGTCTTTAGTCTGTACAATTTGCATATTGTTATTGTAAGAGCCTGGAATCATCGGAGGGCCCGCCACGAAGCCTACGAGGCAGCGGTCTACCAATGTTCTGCCTTCAGGCCCGGCACTTTCGAATACCATTTGCCCGTATTCAGACCGGCGTTCGCGGCCTGCGGCATTTACTTGGGGCATCCTGCCATTAGATGGTTCGTAAATGAGACTGGTTCTGCGATCGGCTACCGTGTTCTCCCCGCGCTCATACCAGAAGTTGTTGTATGAAATTACTCCTGGGGGGTAACCCGCGCCTCCAACTGAATCTATTATCAGATCCCTATTTTGACGTCTTAGCTCGAATTGCTCCCACTCTGCTGCTTGCTCAGGTGTGAGGGTTTCCATATGCTCCAGTTCTCTTGGTCTATTCAGAGGTGTAATGGTCCTGAATGTGTAAGTTCCTTGAAGATCGGGATGGCCGAACTCGGTTTTTGCAAAGTTATCCGATTGTCCGAGGCCTAGGGGTGCAAACAATACGCTCGCTAGGGCCAAAGACACAGCAGTTAGGGCTCTTTTTACCATTGGAATCTCCCAATATTGTTTTTTATGTTCGAGTATTGCCAGAAATTACCTTATTTCAGAAAACTACGCAGAATTGGGTATTTTTTCAAGGGGTAATTAGTCACCAATTGTTTCTATTATACTATAAAAATTGATGTTTGGCGGGGGTTTAGTGTGAGAGGTCAGACTCTAAATTGAATTGCGGCCTTGGCTGGTTTATGCTTTGGGGTCCCCAGAAAGCAGTTAAAATGGTTCAAGATATGGCCTCTAGAGCTAAGCGAGCAAGCAGCAATCACAGTATGCTTAAAAGTTTTTCTAATAAACACCCAAACCAACGAGCCAGCGGGGGTCTTGCAAGTAATTTCAAGCTACCGATAGCTCTGATAATTGGTTTAGCTGTCTTGGCTCTCACACCGCGGATTCAAAGTAATGCCACTCTAATCTGGTCTTTCGTAGCAGCTGCAGTATTTTTGGCGGGCTGGCTGACTTATCTGTTATCTAGAGCTAACAAGGAGGGGCATTCCTATTCACTTGAAGTTGGTCTCAGGCCTCAGCACTATATTCAGGCATGTGTTCAATTTAGTGTCTATGCTTATTGGGGTTACCACTGGGAGTTAGTTCCCGACTCAGGCATTAGGCCAGTTTACGATCATGCGCTTTTAATGTTGGGGCAAATCATATTTGCGTATGCTTTTGGCATGTTGCTCTCCTGGTCGAGACGGCAAAGTTATAGCTTAGGCTTTGGGCCGATCCCTATCATATTTAGTGTAAACCTCTTTCTTTGGTTCCGAGACGATTGGTTCTACATGCAGTTTCTAATGATCGCTTTGGGCTTTATGGGCAAGGAGTATATTCGTTGGCAGAGGGATGGCCGCAGTATGCATATTTTTAATCCATCGGCGTTCGCACTTGGATTATTCTCTTTGGTTTTGATTCTGACAAATACCACTCATTTGACTTGGGGTCAGGAAATAGCGTCGACCCTGACTTTAGCGCCAAATATTTATACCTTCTTGTTCCTCATTGGTTTAATCGTAATGTATTTCTTTTCGATTACTCTAGTTGCGGGAATGGCAGCTATATCTTTATTTGTGCTAAGCACCCTATACAGTGTGGCTGCAGGTGTCCCGTACTTTCTTGATTCTGAGATCCCTGCAGCAGTTTTTCTTGGGTTGCATCTACTGGTCACTGACCCTTCAACATCTCCTCGCACAGCTTTGGGAAAGTTAATATTCGGTATGCTCTATGGTTGTGGAGTGTTCGTCCTCTATACCTTGCTAGGGGCATTAGGCGCTCCAACATTTTACGACAAACTTTTGTGTGTGCCTCTTTTAAACCTTAGCGTGATTGCCATTGACAGGGTAGTCAGATCAGTGCGTTCCGAAGATCTACTGAATGTGTGGAAAGGGAACTGGATGAATGGTCGCGCAAATCTAGCCCATATGGTTGCCTGGGTTGTTATCTTCGGCTCAATGTCTGTCCTTGGTAAAACAGATGGTCAACATACCGGAGATAGCCTGCCTTTCTGGCAACAAGCTTGTGCAGAAAGCCTACCTAACGCCTGCGATCGTCTCCTACAACTAGAAAGCACATATTGTTCAGATAACGCAGCTTGGGCATGTAATGAGCTCGGCATCAAGTACCGAAGCGGAGAAATAGTAAAAGCAGACCGCTACATAGCTGCCACTCACTTTCGGCGTTCATGTGAATTGAAATTCAAAGCTGCCTGCCTCAATTTATTGGATCCTGATCTGGTGTTGAGGGATGATCCTCATGAGCTTGACTTAAGACTTTTGCTTCGTGAAGGGGGAAGGAATTTAATGAATGAGCCACTAGAAAATCTGCACGCAAAAGCTTGTAGTCACAGCTGGGACTTTGCTTGTGAGTCAACTCAAGGTAAATTGTGAGTTCAGAGGATTTGAAGTCTTCTTCTCAGCAAGCTAACAAAGTACCAGGTAGCACAATTGGGTTCTCAGCGATGATTACCATTATCGTTTTTGTGGCTATATGGATGGGCATCCAAGGCGGCGATGATTCATTACAAGATTCCAGCGACGCACTTAATTTTGAAAATGCTGACGATTCTTTGTTAGCTGAGTTGGGTCTCCCAAATGACCCTCTCTGGGGATTTGTACAGATTCAGGCCGGGGATTTTACCATGGGCAGCAACCCAGTGCTGGACCGCTTAGCCTATGAGAATGAACGCTGGTCGGACCGTCAAAGGCAGGGCAAAGTGTATCTGCCAGCTTTTTACATTGGTAGATATGAAACGACGATAGCGCAATTTGCGATTTTTGCAGAAGAGGTTGGTTTAGATCTAGAGCAGATTGGGCTCGATGGTTCGTCTAATTTAGCTGTCCATAATGTTACCTGGTCGGATGCTGTTTCATATGCTAGCTGGTTAGAAACAAAGCTTAGGTCCTCTTCAGCCACACCCGATAGGATCAAGACGATGCTTCAGGAAGGTGGTCAAGTGACTCTCCCTTCTGAAGCTGAGTGGGAGAAAGCAGCGCGAGGCACAGATGGGCGAATTTTCCCGTGGGGTTCTCAGCCAACGTCTGACTTTGCAAATTTTAATTCTGGGGAGATTCATGCTGTCGGATCAAAGTCTTGCGGTGAATGTGCTTATGGTCTATCTGATATGTCTGGAAATGTTTGGGAGTTTACTCGCAGCCCCTTGCAAGATTACCCGTATAATTCTAAGGACGATTTTGAGAGCTTATCCGAAGACGCCCTTTGGGTAATGCGCGGTGGGTCGTTTGCAGACAACATAAATAATGTTCGAGCCGCAGTGCGTGGAGCTGTAGATCCGGGTGTTCGCAGCAACACCATTGGGTTTAGGGTAGCCATAAGCCCGGCTCAATAGCCGCCCTCCCTTTTTTAACGATCTAATTCATTCCCAATCGGGTAGCGCGAAAGTCAGAATAAGATCGCCTCCGCGACGGCCTCTAGATCCACCTCCAGAAGCGACTGTAATAAATTCTTCGCCATCGATTGAGAAGACGGCCGGGGAAGCAAATACCCCGGAGCCGGTGTTGTATTTCCATAATTCCTCGCCGGTTTCGGCATCGAAAGCGTAAAAATAGCCCGCAGTGTTGCTTCCTGCGCCTACAAAGACAAGGCCGCCCGCGGTAACTACGGGCCCCGCTTGACCATAACCTTCAAAAATCTGTCTCCAGATTAGTTCGCCAGTAGTTGGGTCATAGGCTGAAAAATACCCTTTTGGATCGCGGGCAGAGTTAAAGGGTTGGTCTATAGCATTAACGTAAAGGTAGCCGGTGTCTTTTCCATAAGCGAGAGGCCCATAATTTGAGCCGCCACCGAAACCCGGCGCAAACACCTGGTTTGGACCAATCGGTGTAAATTGCTCAACCAACTCATTCTGTTCCATATGCTGTGCTGGAATGTCTGTAGGGAATACGGGAGAAACTGGTTCCATTCGCTCTCCGTTTTTCTTATGGGGGATTGGCTGTGTTGGCCAAGGCTCCTCTCCTTCAGTTTCTGTCTGTGTCGAGACAGGTGTTTCGATGATGGGATGAACTGGCTCTCCAGTCTCCCTATCCAAAATATAAAGCCAGCTATTTTTACTTGCTTGAGCTAACGCCTTTACCGGCTCACCATCGACCTCCATATCAAATAATACTGGCTGATTACCCGAATCATAATCCCAGACATCGTGATGCACCTGTTGGTAGTACCAAGCCAGTTCTCCTTCATCAAGAGTCAGCGCGATTAGAGAATCAGTAAATAAGTTCATTCCATCTCGTTTAGTACTGTCGCCGAACGGGTTACCCACCGCGAAGTAAACCATCCCGAGTTCTGGATCAATAGAGGGTGTCTCCCATATTCCACCGCCGTTTCGTTCACCGCCGACCCATGTTGGGCCAGCTATGTCCCAGCCTTGGTCATTTTCATCTTGTGGCACGGTATTGAAATGCCAAAGGATTTCCCCGGTTTGGTCATCTATGGCCAACACGTAACCTCCCGCAATATGGCTTTCGCTCCTAGTGGTGCCTATATAAATTACATCGTTGTATATTTGAGGAGCCGTCGTGAACCAGTAGCCAACGGATATCGCGGTTTCAATCGAGGGATCCTTCTCATGGAGAACATCCAGAATTACTGAAGCTTGCCCACCATCACCAAAGCTCTCTATGGGTTCGCCTGTTTTTGCGTCAAGCGCAAACATAAATGAACCGGCCGCAGTGTAAACAACGCCATCATCGTAGACGACTCCACGATGGCGAAAAATGTAACCTTCCCTTCGACCACCACCCAAAAGGCGGGTAACGTCGTAAGTCCAAATTAGGTGACCATCTCGAGCATTAACTGCGTATACACTGCCCCGAGAATCGGTGATATACATAATCTCATCGACAATCACAGGAGTAGTTTGGTTGCTAACTCCGTCAATTACGCCATGTTGGAACAACCAACGAGGCGTAAGTGTTCCTACATTGTCCTTTGTGACTTGATCTGTGGGTGCAAAACGTGACCCATAAAGATCAAAGTTGTGTAACGGCCATGCTAAGTCAGAGACAGAAGAGCGAATATCAACGGCACCCCCAGTGGTTTCGCTACTCGTGGTGACCGAGATAGATGTAGTATCGCCAGAATCTTGCGAGCAAGCGCTTAAAGCTTGAATCAAAAGTGCAATAGCAGCTAATTTGACTTGGTTCTTGTAGCTGTTGAAAAGTGCAACAGGTTTTCGCATTGATAAACTCCAATGTCTTATTCTAGGTTGATAAATATTACTGACTCTCATCTATCATATATTGAACGATGGCCTTCAAATCATCATCTGTGCAGTCCGAGCAAAGTCCTCGCGCCGGCATCATACCATTTAGACCGTTGATAGTGCTTTGCAAAAGTGTCTCGAGGCCTTTCTCTAGTCTGATTTCCCACTCGATAATGTCTCCAACGACCGGAGCGTGCGCCTGCCCAGTTCCGTGGCATGCAAAACAAGTTGTCTGATATTTTGCTGCGGCATCGAAGTTTTCCGACTCCTGTGCCACTGCTTTTGCACCTACAAAATTTACAAAAAAGCATAAAACAGTAAGTTTGGATATTTGATAACCGTTCATTAAATTTCCTTAATATTTCTTCCTTATAATACCAAAAAACTCTTTGGACACTTACCAGTCTAACCAACAACAAGGGTATTCGACAATGGTGGACTCAATGAATAGAATTCAGACCAGTTGAGCAACGTAGCATTCAGAAATAGGGGGCTCGGATGTCAAAGAAAGCTGTAACTCTGACCATATTTTCCATCGTCTCTGCGATTATGCTTTTGTGGCTGTTTTTACCGCCTACAATTGCTGTATCAGGAGTGGTGTCTGATTCCTCTGAAACCGTTGAAAGAGGTGAATATCTTGTAATTGCAGGCGGCTGTATTAGTTGTCATCGGGGTCAAACTGAGCAGACCAATGAGAGTCTTGCTGGCGGCTTAGGTTTAGAAACTGAATTTGGTACATTTTATGCGCCGAACATTACACCTGATTCTGCTACAGGTATTGGCAGTTGGAAAGCTGAGGATTTCATAAGAGCACTTAAGCATGGCCGGCAACCTTCAGGCGGCTTTTATTTTCCTTCTTTTCCCTATCGAGCGTACTCTAAGCTGAGCGAAGAGGATGTCTTATCAATGGCGGCCTATCTGATGTCTTTGGAGCCGGTTACCTATCGAGTGCCAGAGTCAGAAACACCACTCTGGCTCGCCCGATGGATGATTGCTGGATGGAACAAGTTAGCTGATCTTTCAATGCCATCTGATGAAGTTTATGGTGATGAACTTATCGAAAGAGGGGCATACCTAGCAAGGCACCTTGGGCATTGCGGCGAGTGCCATACGCCCCGAAACCGTCTAGGCATACCAGACTATTCAAGGGAGTTTGCCGGAGCTGAGCTGGGTGATGAAATTATTGAACCCATAGATGGTGAAGCACTTGAGGAATGGACCACCAATAATTTTGACATTTTCCTTTTACTTGGATTGAAGCCAGATGGAGAGTTTGTTGGTGGAGATATGAATGAGGTAATAGAGCACAACACGAGTAAGCTCACAGACGAAGATCGCGACGCCCTTGCGGCATTCTTTACTCGTCATAATTCCGCAGGCGGCTGAAGGAAGTTATTTGATTGCGGCACCAACTTGAGTTAGTTGATAAAAGGCGACATCAAGGTGCCGCCTTTAATAATCGAGTCTTGATTAGTCTCTATCGACTCTGTAAGTGTCATGGCAATTTCCGCAAGAGCCACCGAACGCTCGGAATGCTCCCAGAGTTGCACCCATATCGCCGGTCGCTGCTGCGTCAGCGAAAGCATTAGCATTAGTGATTAGTGTTTGGCTCATTTCCGCGATATCGTCTTGGTTATCCCAAATACTGTCGAGCGCAGTGGTTTCTATGCCGTCGAACGCACTTGTGTCGACTGACAGCATTTCTGGAATCATAGTGGCCATAACTGCAATTCGCCTTGCATTGCGTTCAGCGACCTCTGCATTAAACGGAGCGCCCTGTGCCATGCCAGCAATTGGACCTAAATTGTAGCGAATAGTCTTGAATAAAGACTTGCGCTGATCCACGGCGGCGGCTGCTTGCTCCTCGGGGGTCATGTCTTGCGCGACTGAATTATACGTCACACCAATTATCGCGGCCGCTGTTAGCAGCGCTGCTATTCTTCTCATTGCAATTTCTCCCATTCCTTAAATTTCAATTAAACTAACTTTGTTGCGATTCAGACCAAGCTTTTCTCTCACTAAAGTATCGACTCGTTTGGCCATCACTATATTACAAATAATAGAGGCATATCATTGCACAGTGATCGAAAAGCCAAATTTACTTATTTTAAGGCTCTGCAAGGTATCCAGGCCCATGGAGAATCCTGCCTGGGCGGGCACCAGTATGTTGTCCATTTTCGACCACTAAAGCACCGTTCACCAACACAAACTTCATGCCAACCGCATACTGGTGTGGATCTTCGAAAGTGGCTTTGTCAATGACTTCATCAGGGTCGAAAATAGCGATGTCAGCAAAGTATCCCTCGGTGATGAGGCCCCTGTCATGGATGCCGAGTCGACGTGCGGATTGACTGCTCATTTTTCGAATTGCATCTTCTAGGCTTAATATACCTCGCTCACGCACATAGAAGCCTAGCACGCGGGCAAAGGTTCCGTACTGACGGGGATGCGGTGCGCCCTCGCCAAATATTCCGACCGGACCATCTGAGCCTATCGCGGTTGCGGGATGCTGCATGATGCGGTCTACATCTTCCGGGCCTATAGCATGATAGACAGCTGTAGCGCCTCCGCCTCGGATAATGTTGAATACGACATCTGCAGCGTTTTCGGGAGTCGGATCCAAGCCGGCTTCGATGGCAAGTTCTGCCAGGTTCTTTCCGGCCATTTCGGGATCCCAGCTGTTGCGCGAGATGAAAACATTATTTGGATCACCTCCGCCGCGGTCATATAAGATCTTTGCTATTACTTCATTTTTGATGGTCGAATAAGTCTCAGGGCTGTTGATTCGGGTTAGCATTTGTTCACGACCGCCAGCCTGTGCCCACTGCGGGATCAGCGCGTTGATACTAGTTTGTGAAGCTGTATACGGATACTGATCAATAGTGACGTCAACACCTCGAGCACGTGCTTCATCAACCAACCGTAAACTTTCAATTGATGCCCCCCAGTTCTTGACTCCGATTACCTTATGATGGGTTATTTGCACGGGAATTCCTGCTTCCTCTCCGATGCGAATTGTTTCCTGGACCGACTCTATAAGCTGCGCGGCTTCTTCGCGCATGTGAGATATGTATATGCCATTGTACTCAGCCGCGACTTTGGATAGCTCTATCACTTCCTCGGTTGAAGTGAAGCTCCCAGGGACATAAAACAGCCCGGTGGAAATACCAAGCGCTCCTTGTTCCATGGCATCCCTCACCATTTGCTTCATGCGGTCCATCTCTTGAGGGGAGGCCTTCCTGAGCCCGAAACCGATAACCCTCTGTCTTATAGTGCCCTGCCCAACGAAAACCGCCCAGTTCGGGCTTATGCGCAAATCTTCAATGTCAGCGTAGTGCCTGTCGATAGGGTAGGGTGAGGAGCCGTCGTTCCCCTCCGTAAGGGTTGTAACTCCTTGAAGTAAGGCACTCTCAGCATTGGGAACATCGAAAATACCTCTTAGTGCATGAGTGTGCGGGTCTATAAACCCGGGAGAGACAACAAGGCCCCTAGCATCAATAACGTGGCCCGCTTTCTTGCCGGAGAGGTCACCGATTTCCATAATACGGTCGCCCATAACACCGATATCTGCTTGGTACCAAGGGTTACCAGATCCATCGATAACTCTTCCGTTCAAAATAATCAGATCATATTCTTGGGATATTAGAGGCGTTGGGAAAAGTAAGACTAATAATGCTACAAAACCAACAAAGTCTCTCAAGTCGCAATATTTTTTACTTACTATTTCCAAAGCGTTACCAAATTCTTACGCGTTCTTCAGGTGGCAGGTAGAGCTGGTCTCCCTCTTCAACGCTAAATGCTTCGTACCATTCGTCGAAGTTCCTTACGACGCCATTGACTCGAAACTCAGACGGGGAGTGCGGATCACTCGTTAATCTTTGTATTAAGGCATCATCGCGGTATTTCCGCTGCCAAACTTGGGCCCATGATAAGAAAAATCTTTGGTCTCCGGTTAAACCATCTATGACTGGAGGGTCTTCACCATTCAATGACATCTTATAGGCTCGATAAGCTAGAGAAAGTCCGCCTATATCGCCAATATTTTCCCCTAGAGTAAAATTACCATCAATAAAATATCCAGTGACGGGTTCAAATTTATCGTACTGTGAGGCAATAGCCCTCGTGAGTAACTCAAAGTTCTCTCGGTCTTCGTCAGTCCACCAATTTCGCTGGATCCCAGCGAAGTCTGACTTAGAACCCTGGTCGTCAAATCCATGTCCCATCTCGTGCCCTATTACCGCGCCGATCCCGCCGTAATTTACCGCTGCATCAGCTTGTGGATCAAAAAAGGGAGGCTGCAGAATACCCGCTGGAAAAACAATTTCGTTAAAAGAAGAGTTATAATAAGCGTTAACTGTCTGGGGGGTCATGCCCCATTCCTCCCTGTTGGTTGGCTTGCCTAGTCGTTGAATTTCATCCAAATAATTAAACTCTCTAATTTTCTGCGCGTTTGCAAAAAGGTCGTTCCGGTCTATCTCAATGGATGAAAAATCTCGCCATTCATCAGGATAAGCTATTTTAGGTCTGAAAGACTGAAGTTTTTTTAGCGCTTCATCCTTTGTAAGTGAGCTCATCCAGTCAATTTCATCAATGCTTTGGGCCAATGCTGAGCGGAGATTCTCAACAAGTTGTTCCATCTGTTGCTTAGCTGACTCAGGGAAATGGCGCTGGACATATACTTGGCCGACAGCTTCTCCCAAACTATTCAAGGCGCCTACTCGGGAGACACCCCGCTCCCAGCGTTCTCTCTGTTCAGGCACCCCTCTAAGAACGGTTGAGTAAAAATTAAAACGGGCGTTATCTAATTCTTCTGACAAAGTGCTAGCACTGTCTGCTATAAAGCGGTAGGTCATGTAGTTAACCCAGTCAGAGATTGGCCGCGAGTTTACTAAATCTATAATGGGAGACATGGCGCTAGGATAAGAAACATTTAAATCTTCGAGGTTGCTGATGCCGGCCTCATTAAAATAACTATCCCAATCAAACTCAGAATAACTGTTCTTAAACTCTGTAAATGTCATCGGATTGTAGGTTAGATCACGATTACGGCGTTGATTCCGCGGCCATAGATTCTCAGCTATCGCCGTCTCGAGATTAAGTATGGCGCGTGCTTTTGCATTGGCGTCTTCAATGGATGCGAACTCTAGAATCTCGGTGACATGATCGATATAAGCCGACCTGACCTCCTGAAATTCCTCAGTGTCGCGCAAGTAGTAGTCCCGGTCTGGGAGTGAGATTCCGCCAACCGAAAGTACTAATTGATGCCTGTCAGGATTACTGCGATCTGCCCCCACGTAAAAACCAAATGGTGTCGCTGTATTTTCAATAAATGAGCGTCCGAATGCAGCGACAAGTTCGTCCCTGCTATCAATCTCTCGGAGTTTAGCCAAACCATCTTGCAAGGGTCCGATGCCTCGGTCGTTTAGCACATCTATGTTCATGTAACTGAGATAGTAGTCGCTTATTTTCTGTTCGATCGAACCTTGAGTTGGTTCTGTTTGACTTAAATCCTCAATAATCCCTCGGACCCGTTGGTCAGAGCGATCACTTAAGACGGTAAATGACCCATAGCTGCTTCTGGAGGCTGGCAACTCAAAAGTATCTAACCATCCACCATTGGCATATCGAAAGAAATCATCACCAGCCTTTGTCTCAGGGTCTTGATGGGACATATCTATGCCGAAATTGCCGAGTTCCGGCGTCGAACTACCCGTGGTCTCGAGAGGGTTTGCTACAGTTTCAGAACCGTTTACAGGTGCTTCTCCCATGTCGCTACCTGGGCCGCAGCTTGTTAGTAGTGCAACCAGTGTAAGACCGCATAGAAATGGGAATAGGATTGAATCTGACGCCATCTTTTTCTCCTCGTCCATAGCTCAGTCAAGCAAACTCTTAAAGTATACCTGATTTAGATTTATCGATAACATAGACACCTTAAAAAACAGTGTAAGTCTGGCAATTCACCTTCAGGAAATAATAACAGACTAATGTCGATCAAAGAGGGAAATAATGCAAACATCAAATGGATTGGTGTGACTTCAGTTCTATTCGGGGTTCTTCTGCTTGCCAATCATGGCAACGAGATTCTTAGACAATCTGTCATTGCGCCCGGGGTGGCTATCGAATCAGCAGCAGATTGTCGGCCCGATGAGCTAGAGGAGGAAAACCTAAGCTTGAGAGAATGCCAATTGATGGTGAGTAATGTTCAAATCGTTTTAGCATCATCACCGTCATGGTTCAGATCGGTCTCAATCTGTTTGTATCTTTTAGGATTTGTTTCCGCCTTGTTGTCGCTAGTATTTGGAATGCGTTTCGTAAGTAGTCCCAATTCTGCCCAGCGCCCGCTTCGCGCAAGTTTTGTTTCTCTTGTGGCCATTGATTTGCTGATTTTTGTGGCCGTATCAACTACTGGGCCTTTACTAAGGTCAATTTATCTGTGGCCTAACCTCCTTTGGTTGTTCATTCATCTTGCCTTATTAGCTGCAGTGCTCAGCTATAATTCAGAGTCAGCACAAGAGGTAAACTAGTGTCTGATAAAGGTGGAAGATCAAAAGTTTTTTTTCACTGGCTAATTGCGATCAGTATTTTCTTTCTTTTCTTAAGTAGTTGGTGGATGCTCGCGTTACCTCTACCTTCTGAGAACTTTACCTACCGACAGTTACCCTTTCAGCTGCATAAAAATATTGGGATCACTATATTGGCAGTTACAACCTACTTGCTTGCAACCCGAAGTTTTAAGGTTCGAAGAAAATCCTTATCATCAATCACCAAACCAGGAAGGTTGCGTGACAGAGTTCATCAGTCAATTTATTTTCTAATCGCTCTTTGTTGTATTAGTGGGTATCTATCCTCTTCTTATAGCGGTTGGGGGACAACTATCTGGTGGGTGGTAGATTTACCCTCTTGGGCAGATGAAAGTGATTCGTTAAATATATTTTTCTCAGACCTTCACTTGTGGTCATGTTGGGTGCTGCTGTCAGTTATCGTAGGACACATAGGAGTGGCTCTCTATCATGCTTTTAGGAACGATCAGGATACGGACGAAATGTACCGTTGGTAATTTTTGTCTGAAGGTAACTAAGGACCTCGCTGACTATGAAAGACTATCAAACATTCGTGACCCATTTAGAATGCAGTTACACCGGAAAGATATACCAAGCTGATAAGCTTCACGGCCTATCGGATGCTGGTAAACCCCTACTGGTAAGATACGACCTTGAAAAGCTGTCTAAATCAATCAAAAGAGAATCGCTCCTCACCAGGGCGCCGGAATTCTGGAGATACAGAGAGCTCCTCCCTGTAAGGAAGTCTGAGAATATTGTTCGCTTAGGTGAAGTCATGACTCCAATATTGCCGGCCAAAAAACTTCAGCAGGAGTGGGGATGTGGCGAAATCTTAATCAAAGATGAAGGGCGGTTACCGACAGGCTCTTTTAAAGCTCGTGGCCTGGCCCTGGCCGTGGCTATGGCAAAAGAGCTAGGCGTCAGTCGGATGGCTATGCCAACTAATGGCAACGCTGGAGCGGCACTTGCAGCATATTGCTCAAGGGCGGGAATAGAAACTTTCGTATTTTGCCCAGAGGATACTCCTAAAGTGAATATCGATGAAATTTCTTTCTTGGGGGCAAAAACATTCTTAGCCAATGGCTTGATTAATGATTGTGGGCGCGTGGTCGGTGAAGGGAAAGACCAGATGAATTGGTTCGATACTTCTACGCTCAAGGAGCCTTACAGAATCGAGGGTAAGAAAACGATGGGGCTTGAATTAGTGGAACAGCTCGATTGGAATGTCCCAGATGTAATTATTTATCCAACAGGTGGGGGGACTGGATTAATTGGCATGTGGAAAGCTTTTAATGAGCTTGAACAAATTGGGTGGATAGGGCCCAAACGCCCGAGGATGGTCGCCGTACAAGCTGAAGGTTGTGCGCCTATCGTCAAAGCATTTGAGGACGGAGATCGACATGCTGAGCCTTGGCAGGATGCCGAGACAATTGCAGCGGGAATTCGAGTACCTGCAGCGGTCGGCGATTTTTTAATTTTGGATGCTGTTCGAGAGAGTGATGGGTTCGCGGTAGCGGTAAGTGACCAGGAAATTACCTCCTTGCACAGGGAGTGCGCTCTTAAAGAAGGCATTCTTCTCTGTCCTGAAGGTGCAGCAACTCTTGCCGCCCTTAAGAAAGAGCTTATATCAGGGAGGATAAAAAAAACGGAACAGGTTATGTTATTTAATTGCGCAACTGGTCTTAAATATCCAATGCAAACCACGAATGAAAAAATTAATCTAAAAGAAGCGATAGACTATGATTGGATCAAAAATAGTCGGTAATTGAGAATTAACCGGAGGCTTTTTCAATGAACTCTGAAAATGCTAAAAGCATAGACCTTTACACATGGGCTACTCCGAATGGCCGTAAGGTTTCTATAATGTTAGAAGAATTAGGCCTGAAATATAACGTTATACCTATAGATATTACGAAGGGTGACCAACAGAGTCCAGAATTCGTGTCTTTCAGTCCTAATAATAAAATACCAGCAATAGTTGACCACGAGTCTGGTATAAAAATGATGGAGTCAGGTGCAATATTAATGTATTTAGCTCAAAAAACAGGCAGATTGATGAGTCCTACTGGTAATCAGTTTTGGGACGAAATGCAGTGGCTTATGTTTCAAATGGGCCATATCGGTCCAATGCTAGGTCAAACACATCATTTCGTTAAGTTTAATCCTGGCAAGGCGCCCTACGCTGAGGAACGATATAAAAATGAGACGCAGCGACTTTATAACGTTCTAGATAATCGCCTTAGGGGGCGAAAATTTATTTGCAACGATTATTCAATAGTTGATATTGCAACTTGGCCTTGGATTTCACGTTATGAATTTCAACAAATGGATCTAAACAATTACCCTCGCCTCAAAGATTGGTACATGAGAATTGCTTTGAGGCCCGCAGTTCAGAAAGGTTACGCTGTGCCTCAGAACCTGCCGGTGCCGTTGCCAGAGTGATATGGTAGAAAATTAATTCCTAGTTCTGTACTTATTGAGAATAGCGCTTTAATCGTTGAGAGTGTCGTAAACTATGTCAGTAACAACACTTCGCATGTTAGCGGCGCCAGGCCTTCTTTGGCCTCGCGCTTGAATCATGCCGATCCAAAACATGTCCTTGCTTGGGTCGATCCAAAACCATGTCCCGGCTGCTCCCGACCAGTAATAAGTGCCGGGGCCTTGCACAGATTTGGCTAATTCTGGGTCGTAAATCACGGCAAAATCCACACCAAATCCCACGCCGGCCTGTCCGGGGCGGTCTGGGCCTCCGCGGATGTCGAGTTCATCCCTTAGGCTATTTGTCCGCATGATTCTCACCGACTCGGGTGTCAAAATTTTCGTTCCTTCGAGAGTCCCCTCATTCACTAACATTTGAAGAAACCTTGCATAGTCATGGATGGAAGAGACCAGTCCGCCACCTCCTGACTCTAGTCGGTTTGCATCCAAATAATTTGGGCGATCTTTTCGAGGCGGACGCTGCACTAAGCGATTTCGTTCGCTATCCCAGTTATGGACTTCTGCGAAACGACTTTGGTCTTCTTCGGTCACGAAAAAGCGGGTATCTGTCATTCCTAAAGGACCAAAGATATGCTGCTCTAAGAAGTCACCATAGCTCATGCCAGCGAGCTTCTGGACAATATAGCCTTGAATGTCGACCGCAACGGAGTAATACCACTGCTCGCCTGGTTGGGAAAGCAATGGAATCTCGGCTACCTTTTTCACTAGTTCAACCAGGTTTGAAGAGGCTAAAACTTTTTGTTCCCTGAATGCTTGATTTACAGGGTCGTCGCCTCTTAAGCCGTAACCGAAACCAGCTGAATGATTTAACAATTCGCGCATGGTTGGCTCACGATTCAGCGCCACCAAATCAATGTTGTCATCATCATGTGCGCGCATAACCTGAAGGTCTTTAAATTCAGGAATGAACTTACTAACAGGGTCGTCAAATTCCCACAGCCCCTGCTCATGTAAAACCATAAGCGCAACCCCAGTGACTGGTTTAGTCATTGAATAAATCCGAAACAGCGTGTCTTTTTCCATAGGAGTTTGATCATCGATTCGAGCAAACCCTGAGGTTTCGAAGGTGGCTACGTTACCATCCTTCGCTAACATCCAGACCATTCCCGCGACGTCTTGATTCGCGACGATCTGCCTCATCGCTTTATCCAATTGTTCCATCCCACTCTCTGAAAAACCTGATTCAGAAGCGCCAACTTCAGCCTGGGGCCATGAGAGTTCTGCTGCGAGTGAGGAATAGATATAAGTGGAGGCCACCAAAATGATAACGGTGGCATTCTTTAATTGATTTTTCATAAGGGTTCCGTATTTTATTCTTCTTTTTAAAAGAAATCGTAATCCAAAACGATTTGCTAATTAATCGAGCCTTTTTAAGACAATCTTCTTTTGACTGTTCTTAGGGTGGCTGGAAGTATATCAGACGCCAGGTTGTTCTCTATGATTGCTTTGATTTCTTCAGATAATTGTTTGTAGAACCCGCCAGCTGGTGAAGTATTTCTCCAAACTAGTGCATGATTTCGAACTACATTGATACCTTCCACGTCGGCGACACGGAGCTCCTCTTCATTACGAATCTCTGACTTCGCATACAGGGCCGGAAGGAAAGCAATGCCCATCCCCATAACGACCATTTGTCGCAAGGTGTCTAAGCTTGTGCCTTCATAATCCCGGAGCACAGGGGCACCAACTTCTTCGCAAAGCTCTGTAATTTGCCTATGGAACAAATGGTGTTCACTGATCGTGAGGACCGGTTCGCCAAGCAAGTCTTCTCGGTTGATTTTAGGCCTATTAGCGAGTCGATGATCTTTAGCCAGAGCCAATTTCAACGGCTCCCTAAAAAGATTAGCAACTATCAGTTCGTTTGACATGATTGGCAACGTCGTTAGTATCAAGTCGTGTTGACCATTAATTAGACCTGTTTCTAGCTCACTCGGCGGGTTCTCTCTGACATAAAGTTTGAGGTCCGCGTGCGTATCATGAATTGGCTTTAAAATGTGTGGTAACAAGTAAGGGCCGAGTGTAGGTGTCACACCAAGCCTGTAGGTGCCAATGCCGCCGCCAGACAGCAGTGCTGCCTGTGTGGTAAATCCTTGGGCTTCCTCCAAAACTCTTCTAGCGCTCAGGAGCAATTCGCGTCCTTGAGGTGTTGTATTAATCCCTTTCCGCGTTCGCTCAAATAGCTGCACTTTCAACGCTTTCTCCATGATAGCGACCTGATTACTTAGAGTTGGTTGTGTAATTTCGAGGCGAAAAGCCGCTTGTCTAAAGCTTCCAAACTCGGCTACGGCCGCAAAGTATTGCAGTTGCTTTAGTGAGAAGTCTTTTAAATTGACCATGGGCTTCTACTCTATGGGAGATTTATCTTGTGATAGATAAAATCTATAGCGAAATCCTATTAAAAGCAATATTCCTATCGTCAATATAACCCTAAAATGGCGTCCCCTTATTAAACCCAGTGAAAGGACAGTCAAAAGCGGAACTAAATGGAAAAGTTAAGTACTGTAACTGAGTTTTCAGATTCGTTTTTTGAATATTGTAAAAAGAGCTTTTTGGAATCGGGAAGAGGATGAAGCCTTTTATTTTCCCATTTTTGTATATTAATTTCCGACTCTACCTTTATCGGTATGTGTTGAATAGGAGTTAGTCGTGCTAGGTATAAAATTCGATAACCTTCGTGGTGACTTGTTTGGAGGACTAACAGCGGGAGTAGTTGCTTTACCCCTGGCTTTAGCTTTCGGTGAAGCGTCTGGCGCTGGTCCTATTGCAGGGTTATACGGGGCTATCATTGTCGGATTCTTTGCTGCACTTTTTGGCGGCACTGGGTCACAAATTTCGGGTCCTACTGGTCCAATGATTGTGGTTTTCGCAGGGGTGTTTGGCGCATTAAGTGGTAATCCTGGTTTGGTCTTCGCTACAGTTGTCCTCGCTGGTGTTATTCAAGTCGCTTTCGGTATTTTCAAACTTGGACAATATATAAAACTAGTGCCCTATCCCGTCGTTTCTGGTTTTATGACAGGCATTGGATGCATAATTATTGCTCTGCAAGCGAGTCGTTTGTTCGGTCATGAGCCTGAAGGCAGTGGCACGATACCGGCATTAACAGCGATTCCCGGCGCTGTTTTAGACCCTAATTGGGTAGCCTTGGGGTTGGGCCTTTTAACATTGATCATCGTTTTTACTTGGCCAGCAAAAATGGCGAAGATCGTTCCACCTCCACTCGCAGCCCTAGTCATAGGAACCTTATTAAGCACCATCATTGCTGGGGCGCCATTATTGGGGGATATTCCTACTGGCCTACCTTCATTCGTTATCCCTGAATTTCGAGCTGATACAATAGTCATTGTTTTCGAAGCTGCTTTTGTTTTAGCACTTCTGGGTTCACTTGATAGTCTTCTGACATCCCTCGTGGCTGATAACATGACTCGAACGAAGCATAATTCAAACCAGGAATTAATCGGTCAAGGCATAGGAAATGTCTTCGCTGGTTTTTTTGGAGGGATACCTGGCGCTGGTGCTACTATGCGCACAGTTGTCAATATTAGAACAGGAGGTCTCACCAAGATTTCAGGGATGATTCATAGCGCCTTGCTTTTTGCGGTTGTAGTATCGCTTGGCCCTCTTGCCGCTCAAATACCTCATGCAGTTTTAGCCGGTATTTTAGTGAAAGTTGGTTACGATATAGTTGACTTGGCTTATCTTAAACGGGCGCATAAGGGCCCGCGGTGGGATTTGTTGCTGATGGTTTTGGTACTCACATTGACGGTGTTCGTAGACCTAATTACTGCAGTAATAGCAGGGGTAGTCTTGGCATCTCTAGCGTTCGTCAAACAGATGGCAGACCTGCAGTTGGAAAGTATTAAAAATCTCGAAGAAGGCATAGATCAATTGGTTCCATCTGAAGAGGAAGAGATATTGAAAGACGTGGCGGATTCCGTCACTCTTTTTGACTTCAACGGTCCGCTCAGCTTTGGGGCGGCAGCGGATTTAGGGCATCATGTAAGGTTAAAAGCGAAAGGTAGTTCAGCATTAGTAATTGATTTTTTACAAGTGCCATTCCTAGATGTTTCTGCGGCGCGGGCGGTAGCCACAATCTGCCAAGACGCGACGGAGGCGAAAAAACGGATTTTTATTTCTGGTATGAATTCAAAAGTAAAGCAAGTGCTTATTGCGTTGCAAGAAGATAGCGTGTTACCTGAAATGTTCTATGAAAATCGAAAGGACGCGCTTGAGGCTACGAGAAAGTTTATTCTAGCTGCTCAGAAGAATTGACACTTAGGCTTGGGAGTTTTGCCCGTTAACAAAGAGTCAAAAAAAGCCACTTTCTCTGTCCTGTGAAAGTGGCTTTTATCTTTGCTCCCCTTTAATTCTTAAGGTAGTTCGAAGTCGGTGCTCCATCCAACAACAAATTTCACCTCATCGTTGTCTCTTGCGGCCATGCTAGCGTAATCCTCGACTCCATCACTATCATCGTCATCACCTAACGTGGTCATACTAACCATTGCGAAAAAGCCATCTTTTGCGATACTGATGTTGTAATCCCAGTAATCGTCTGTCGCACCATTAAATGAATACATGAAGTCGCCTTCGTGGAAACCTGCATGCAATCCTACTTCAGCTCCATTAGACAAAGGTATTGCGTAGTCTAAAGAAGTATATGAAGCTTGCGCGAAACCAAAGTCTTCCCCTGGGCCTTCGTCAGGCTCAGCGTTAGCCAGTAATGAAACAGAGGCACTGAAATTCCCCACGCCGATTGCAGCGGTTACCTCGCCAAAGTCGTAACCAGCATTCTCGTCGTAGTTGAAGTATAGGTAGCTAAAATCGTAGCTGATGCCTCCTGATTCGCCGCCCCAGCCGAAATACATGTCATGCTCATAGGAGTATGCGTCATCCGAATCATAGGAAACGTTGGATGCCCACGTGCCGACGTAGAATCCGCTGTCGCTTGCGTAATCTATTCCGCCCTGCACCGCTGGCTCATTTATTGACTGTGTTAAGCCCCTCCAAAGATAATTATTAGTTACACCGACGTTTGCACTCCACTGTGCATATGTGGCTCCAGAAGATAGGAGTAGTCCTATCAGAGCTAGCAAAGTAAGTTTTGTTTTCATAATGTATCTGATCCCTTGGTTAATTCTAAAAATTAAGCAGTTACAGCTGCTTGGTATATTACTCAGCAAAAATTGAGCCAATATCCGGGAATGCCTGATTATAGTGGGCTCAAGCTACTTAGTGCCTTCATTAAAGGCTTCATACTTAGCCATCTGCACCAAAATAGTGCTGCCCTAAGGTGGCCCGCCCGTCTATAAGGCAGCTGTATCTAACGCAGACTTTATTGATAGGCATCTTGATTGCTTTAAGTAGTGATCTAATATACTGTATATATATACAGTATATTAGATCACTACTATGGGCCCACTTACCTCAAAAAAATCTAAAAGACACGATCAGGCAAAACTTCCTGTAAAGACCGGAATTGCAGATTATGCAGAACTACACTGCATCACTAATTTCAGCTTTCTAAGGGGAGCTTCGTTTCCAGAAGAGCTTGTGGAGCGCGCAAAAAGATTAGGCTATGAAGCTATAGCCATAACAGATGAATGTTCAGTTAGTGGTGTCGTTCGAGCTCATACTGCAGCTAAAAAATCGGGAATCAAACTCATTATTGGCAGTGAGTTTCTCTTAAGTGACGGGTGCCAAATTGTTTTGCTAGCGACTAATAAAGTGGGTTATGGACAGCTTTGCCATCTTATCACTTGCTCACGTAGGTACGCTGAAAAAGGCGATTATTTCGTTGATAAGTCAATGATCGAGGAAAATTTACTTGCCGATTGTATTGTTCTATGGGTTCCGGATCTAGTGAAGAAGGATGGGCTACTTCTTAACGAAGCGTCATGGTTAAAGTGTCAATTCAGAGGCAGGCTTTGGATTGCAGTTGAGTTGTTTATGCGGGGTGATGATCGGCTAAGACTAAGACGCTTGGAGAAGTTAGGACTGAATTTAAAAATTCCTCTTTGCGCAGCTGGGGGCGTTTATATGCATGATGTCGGGCGTCGTATTTTGCAGGATACCGTAACAGCTATTCGGATGACTAAGAAGCTTGATGAGCTAGGCTTTGATGCAGAGAGTAATGGGCAACGGTATTTAAGATCTCGAAAGAAACTGGGGAAGCTGTTTCCAATTAAACTTATGGAAGCCACGTTACAAATTAATGAAAAATGTTGTTTTTCATTAGACGAGCTGACTTACGAATATCCGAAAGAGTTAGTTCCATCAGACTACACAGCTCACGGATGGTTAAGGGAATTGACTCGAATTGGTATATGCCAGCGTTGGCCGCAAGGCATAAGTCAGAGAGTACTCAAAATCGTAGAACATGAGCTACAGTTAATCAAGGTGCTCAAATACGAACACTATTTTCTAACAGTTTACGACATTGTCTCATTTGCTCGGAGCCAAGACATATTCTGTCAAGGTCGAGGCTCAGCTGCAAATTCTGTGGTGTGCTACTGTTTGGGCATTACAGAAGTAGATCCTGACAAGGTTGAAGTATTATTTGAAAGATTCCTCTCTAAGGAGCGAGATGAACCTCCAGATATTGATGTTGATTTTGAGAATGACAGGCGAGAAGAAGTTATTCAGTACATATATCAAAAGTACGGACGTGATAGGGCAGGAATTGTGGCAAGTATTACTACCTATCGTTCTAGAAGTGCGATTCGAGATGTTGGTAAGGCGCTAGGCTTAGATAATGAACTTTTAGATCACCTGTCAAAGTCTATTTACTGGTGGGGATCTAATCTGAAAGAGCAATTGATAGACGCACATATCAATTATGAAGACAGAACTATCCAGATTTTAGTTAGCCTTGCCCAGTCACTTTTGGGCTTTCCTCGAAATCTCTCGCAACATGTGGGTGGATTTGTCATTAGCGAAAACCCACTATCAGACCTGGTGCCAATAGAGAATGCTGCCATGGAAGGACGTACTGTCATTCAGTGGGATAAGAATGATCTTGAGACTCTTGGGCTGCTGAAAATCGATGTATTGGCTCTAGGGATGTTGACTGTAGTTAAGAAGTCACTCGAGCTAATCAGCAACTACAGTAGAAAACCAATTAGCATTCAAGATATTCCCCGGGAAGATCCAAAAGTCTATGACATGATATGTAATGCCGATACCGTTGGCGTTTTTCAAATTGAATCTCGGGCTCAAATGAGCATGCTTCCACGGCTAAAGCCTCGTAACTATTACGATCTTGTTATCCAAATAGCAGTTGTAAGACCTGGCCCTATTCAAGGAGATATGGTTCATCCATATCTTAACCGTCGTAATGGAAAAGAAAGTATTACTTATCCTAGCGATAGTGTAAGAGAAGTTTTAGAACGAACACTAGGTGTTCCAATATTCCAAGAGCAAGTCATGCAGTTGGCTATAGTTGCAGCTGGGTTCAGTGGAGGAGAAGCTGACCAGTTGCGGCGAGCTATGGCCGCATGGAAACGTAAAGGAGGATTAGAGCCATACAAGGAGAAATTAATTAGCGGCATGTTAAAACGAGGTTACGATCGACAATTTGCAGAGCAATTATTCAGGCAGATCAGAGGCTTTGGCGACTATGGTTTTCCAGAATCGCACTCAGCAAGTTTTGCGCTGATAGCCTATATATCTTCTTGGCTTAAGTACTACCATCCCGCCGCTTTTTGTTGCGCTCTATTAAACAGCCAACCAATGGGCTTCTACCTACCTGCTCAACTTATCAACGATGCTAAGAGTCATGGTGTGAAGATTCTACCAATAGATATTAACCGTAGTAACTTCGATAATACGTTAGAGTTCGAAAGCTCTTTCGAGCGGATAAACTCCTACAATAATGTCATCTCAACACCTATGCTGCGAATTGGTTTTAAAATGGTTAAAGGGCTTTCGAAAGAGGGTATTCTGAGTATAGTAGAGGCTCGGCTGGCTGGTAAGTTTTCGAATATACAAGAATTGATATTTCGAAGTGGTATTAATAAAAGAGATCTTGAATCTTTGGCTGCAGCTGACGCATTAAGCGCTCTTAGTGGCGATCGCCATCGAGCATTTTGGCAAGCTTCCGCTGTTGATAAAGTTACGGATGATGGTTATTCGGGTAGTTTTTTTAAAGACCAGAATTTTCTTAAAAATGATTTTAACATAGATGTGCTTCTGCCAACTGTAAGCGAAGAAGAAAATATATTTAGCGACTATGTTTCAACTGGATTTACATTGCGCAAACATCCTATTACATTATTTCGGGAACACCTGAATTCTTATCAAGTTAGTCTAGCTAGTGAGCTCGATAATATCGGCAATCGAATTAGTGCTAAAGTAGTCGGTTTGGTCACTTGTCGTCAGCGACCAACTACTGCATCAGGTGTCACATTTATAACCTTAGAAGATGAAACTGGTTTTATAAATGTTGTTATCTGGCCTAGCTTAGGTGAACGGCTGCGACCAATTGTAAGACAGTCAATGGTAATGGGGGTGATTGGTGAGATACAAAGAAGTGATGGTGTTATTCACCTTATTGCTCAAGAACTTGTTGATCTCAGCCATTGGCTGGGGTCTTTAGAGTCAGACTCAAGAGATTTCATCTAAGTTCAATCATATTGATTGTCAGACATTCACGCAAAATAGCCATGTAAGTACCATTTCTTTTCTTCTTCTCGTTCCCGATATATCCATAGTCGACTGCCGTTGTGTTCAAGTGCAATATAGTAGTCCCGGAGTACGTTATCCATACGCCACCAATATGTTTCTATTCTTTCTGGACCGCTAATGATAGCAATAGGTTTTTTGTTATATAGTCTTCCGTTTTTTATAGTTAATTGCTTCGGATTCTTTAGCAGTAAAAAAGGGCGAGGTATGGCTGGTATTTCTTCTTGTTTTATTTTTGAATTTTTTATCTCATTATAGGCTAGTTGTTTAGTAGCATATTCTGGGCAATGCCCCGAAGTCATTTGTATTCTATGTACCAAGTCACGGCCTAATCTAGCTACCAGTTGCTCCATCAGCTCTATTAGATCACGATTATTACTTTGAATTTCTCTAACTATATTTTCCAATGGTAAGATCTCGCTACTGCTATAAAACGGCTGAAACTCATCCATTTCTAATTTTATGGCTGTCACTGGTGCGACAAGATTAAGACTTCTGAGATGTATTTCTAAGAGTTTTGATAAAATTTTGTCTGATCGAGTAGGTAGCTGGGTTCCGACATTAATAATTGTCTTATCTTTTTTATGATGGCGTAATGAAATCTGAAACTTATCTATACTTAAGTCATGGGTCCTTAAAAAGGCACAAGATTTTATCAACATTTTGTTAGTTACCAAGAGTAATAGGCTTATTTCTTCTATTTCATAAGGTAATACATAACTAGTTGAAAAGTTGGGTGATGCTATGAAGTTACATATAGGCTCAGACTCCAAGCTAAGAGCTTTATTAAGTGTAGTTAAAATATCTTTCCCAAAACGTTTTTGTAAGCCATTTGATGGTAGTAGCCAGACATCACTTAAATAGCGTATACCCATGTTACTTAATTTTTGAAAGTGATCTTTACTCAAATTTAAGACATCAATAGGTAGCTTGCTCAAAGCGGAGCGTAGGTTTTCTTTTCGGTAAACAAGAGTCTTTTTTCCTGAACGTGCTAATAACAGGCTGCCAGTGACAGTGGGGCAGGCAGCATAAGAAAAATATTCTGGTAGCGCCAATTTTATCAGTTTAGCCTGAATAGGTTCTTTAAGTGTTTCATGAAGTTTATCAACGCCACCAAAATACCTTAGGGCACTACGAATTTCGCAAACTATTGCTTGAGATTGAATGGTGATATTAGAGCTGACTCTCTCCACTAATATTGCTAACTGATTTAAATAACTTTCTTGTTGAGCTTCATCTAATTCTGCGAGCTGAGGGAAATAGAGTGCGTACCAGAGGCTATCGGGATTTGCTGGACTGTATACTTCTGCTGGTTTTTCTATTGAATCTAAATTTTTCCCCTTAGATAGAAAGGTGTTAGTAGGATTTATGCCCTCATCGAAATAGGACGCTAGAGAGTATTGTCTCCGAATATCTGGGTTTTCCAAGTGAATCTCCAGATATTAGGAATGTTGTAGATGATGCTGGTATAGTTTAACTCTTGCATCTCGTGATTTTAGATTACCCCGAGCTTTAATTACAGTAATCAAAGCCTCATCGAAGTTGTGACAATTGTGCATGGTATTTTTTATTTGTAAGCGCATGCTTGATGGGGAGGATTTATTATCGCGGCGCTTAAAAATAAACCCAAGGGTACCTCCGTTTTCAGCTGCTATTTGGAGACGGCGCAATACTTTAAAAGATAACCATGTTTGCCAGGTTAACACTAGCCCACAATCTTTGCTTCTCAAGGCCTTTTCCGTACTCCATAGGGCGTTTTTACAAGAGGTAGTTTCGTCCACTACTAATATCCTTTCCGTATCAATTCCGGCTTGTAGCAGCGCTGGCGCATAAACTATATGAGGTGGAGAGACCCAAAGGATCCACTTCCGCTGTTTAATTATTGAGCGCATCAATGGAATCAATAACTGTAATTCACCGACACCGTAATGCTGATTTATGATCTCAACGAGACCCTTTTTTGGCCACCCTCCCCCAGGTAATATATTGTCAAGGTTTACATAACCTGTGCCATTGTGGCTTCTTTTGTCTATATCAGAGGCACGCCATAGGCTCGCATCATTCAGTAGTAACTCCTTTATATTTAGACCACTACCACGATTATCCGAATCAGTTACATTAATACCACTGAAGTTCTCGCCAGATTGGACCTTAAGGTTTTCGATATTTTCTTTCATAAGTCTTTTAATTATTTCTACAAAAGAGTTACTTATAATAACTGTATATATATACAGTTATTATAAGTAACGAAAATAGTAAATCAACAGTAATATTAGAAATTTATATATAAAATAAATATTAAGTATCCGGTATAGACTACTGTTTTAAATGCAAATTAAAATTAAAGCTTTAATAGAATTAGCCGTTAAGCCACCTGTCAAAGTGATCTATACTGAGGAGCACACAGATGAGAAAGCCAGATATGGTTACTGTTGTAATTATGTTGTTCGTTGCAAGTGCCTTAGCAAGCGGAGTGGCTCAGAGCGCATTGATGTAATTAAAATTCACTGTGTCCGATTTATGTATTAGGTGATAGGAATCGCAATACGGAGAAGCAGACTCTCTATGCTTACAGACTATCCTATCTTGGATTGGTAGATTTTTTTCGCAGTTACGACTAAATCGAGCTTCACATCCCAATCTTCTGCCGGAATCTTCTGAACACGCTGACATTCATGCGCCAGGCCAACTAAGAGGGGCTGTGCGAGCGAATTTTGGTTTTTAAAGTTGAAAGTTTTGTCGAACAGACCTTTACCCATGCCCAGTCGAGAGCAATTCTCGTCGAAACCGACCAGAGGAACGAAAACGAGATCTAAATTCGCCGGTGATATTTGACGATCTTGCGGAACGGGTTCCTCGATACCCCACTTATTCTCTTTCAGTATGATGCTTTGATCATATAAGTCAAAGGCCATTTGGTGCGCATCTTCGTCGGAGATAATGGGTAAATAACATGACTTACCTTGATCCATGGCTCTTTGAGCAATTGGTCGCGGATCAATTTCACCGTCAAAACTCAAATAAAAGGCTACATAAGTCGCTGATATAAAGAAACCTTGCTCAATTACTAAGTCAAAAACTCTTTTGGAGGCAAACACTTGATCTTTACTTAATAAATTTCGTCTAGATTGCCTAAGAGAGTCGCGCAATTCTTTCTTTAGTTTATTCTTCATAGGAGCGAGGGTGCCGCGTGAGAAACAAAGCAACTAAAAATAGGAATCAAGCCCCCCGGAACACCGCTATCAAACTTGCCCTGAACCCAAAGGTCCAGGTGGTGGCTCCCGCGATGTATAAGGCTTTCCGTCAAGCGGACCTGCACACCAACATCTGTCGAGTTGCCTCCGGTTATTACGATATCGGCTCAAGAACACTTTTGATTGGCCAATGTTCTAGGGAGCTCTCACAAAGATTATATCGTTCTCGACTAGAGGGGGAAAGAAGTATCAAAGGACGGCTTTATCAATTATCTGCCATCGAAGAAAAAATGACTGGGTCAAAAATGAATGCGATAACTGAGATTATATCTCTAGCTGGCGTGACTCGGCGAGAGCCGCGTCGATTCTATCTTCCAGCCCTTTAACCTGCTGAACAGTAACATGTCTGGTTTCGTTAATTAGACGACTCTTGCGAAGCATGTCATGGGTTATGTTCAGAGCCGCCATAACTGCAATTTTCTCTGCTCCATGAATGTTTCCTCGATCCTTGATTTTTCGCATGCTTTCGTCAAGGTAGCGCGCTGATTTCATCAAAGCTTCTTGGTCCGAGGGTGGGCAATTAACCTGGTATTCTTTATCGAGGATTTTAACTTGAACCGCAGCCGGTTGATTATTCATGATTTTATCCAAAAAAATTTAAGAATTATTCATTGCCTTCAGTCTGTTTAATATCGATTCAAGCTTTGACTTTGCCTCTCTATTCTTTTCGAGAAGTTGTTTCCGTTCTGCTTGCCAGTTATCTTCACTGGCTTTGAGGATATGGTTTTGGACTTTCATATCAGAGCACACCTTAATCAAGTCGTCTACTTTCTCTTTCAAGGAATGGAATTTTTCTTCAGTATTCTCGGTCATGTTAAGTTTTCTTCACTAATATCCAAAATTTGGGAATTGCAACAAAATGTTGTCAGAGGATTTTTAACAACACCTCAAGAACGTTTACTATAGAGCCGACTCTAAAATCGGTCAATAATGTAGTTTAACAAAATAGAGGTTGGTTGCATCGATACGTATCGATAAGCTTGCAGGTCGGCAGTTAAATTACGTAAAAGTAAAGAGAGATCTAGGTATTTTGCAGATTCACGAGGAGTTTTGAGGAAAGCGCTATGGGCATTACTAACAGAGAGTTTAAAAAGCGACGCAAGGAAATAATGTCTCGAATGGAGCCTAATAGCATTGGCTTATTATCTTCTGCGCCTGAATGCTTGAGGAACAATGATGCGGAATATCAATATCGCCAGAATAGCGATTTTTATTATTTAACTGGTTTTACCGAGCCGCACGCGATATTGGCCCTTGTTCCTGGCCGTGAACAAGGCGAAGTAATATTGTTTTGCCGAGAAAAAAATGAAGAGAAGGAATTGTGGACCGGATATATCTTGGGCCCAGAGGCGGCCATTGACTCGTTAAAAATTGATGATGCATATCCTATCGAGGATGTTGATGAAATTATTTCAGGTCTAATTGAGGGCAAAGACCGCATCTACTATTCAATGGGAAGAGATGATCATTTCGATCGTCAAGTCATGACATGGGTCAAAAATCTTCGTAACAACGCAAAAGTCGGGCCTCCACCGCCAAGTGAGTTTCAGGTGTTAGACCATTTGCTTCACGAGCTTCGGCTTATAAAGAGCCCGGCAGAGATAAAACTGATGGAGAAGGCAGCAAAAATTTCTGCAGAGGGGCACAAAGCGGCCATGAACCGGTGTGTTCCAGGGGCAAAAGAATATGAGTTAGAGGCTGAACTGCAATATGCGTTTACTCGGAGTGGTAGCAGGTCCCCAGCCTACCAGTCGATAGTAGGGGCTGGCGATAATGCATGTGTTCTCCACTATAATTCAAATAACGCAGAGATAAAAAAAGGAGATCTGGTACTTATAGATGCTGGGTGTGAGTACGAATATTATGCCTCCGATATTACTAGGACTTTTCCTGCAAGCGGCAAATTTACAAAGGAACAGAAATTAATATATGAGATTGTTCTGCTAGCTCAGAAAGAAGCTATAAAGGCAATTAAGCCTGGCAACACATGGGATGCACCACATAACGCATCTGTTAAGGTCATCACTAAAGGTTTGCTAGAACTTGGTTTGTTAAAAGGATCACTTTCAAGATTGATCAAATCTCAGGAGTATAGGCGCTACTATATGCATCGTGTTGGACATTGGATTGGCATGGATGTTCATGATGTCGGAGATTATAAGATTGATGGTCATTGGCGATTGCTTGAACCAGGAATGGTAACGACCATAGAGCCTGGGATATACATTTCTCCTTCAGATAATTCCATTTCAAAAAAATGGCGTGGCATTGGTATCCGAATTGAAGATGATGTCCTAGTAACCAAAACGGGGTATAGAATTTTAAGCACAGGAATACCAAAGACTGTTGCAGAGATTGAGACTCACATGTCAACTAAAGTTAACTAAATAAAGGGAATCCGATGATTGTCAAATCGCCCGAAAACAGCTATGACATCGTAATAGCGGGTGGCGGAATGATTGGTGCTACCTTTGCTATTAGTTTGAGTAAGGCCTTGAAAAAAGCGGGCCTAAAGATTCTTGTAGTAGAGGCTTTTGAGCCATCAACCGTTGACCCGAATGCGGCAAGTTTTGATTCCCGCTCAACTGCTCTTTCGTTTGGGTCAAAGGAGATACTCAATGATTCGTCAATTTGGGTTGAGTTGAGCAACAAGGCTGAGCCGATAAGAGAGATAGTTATCTCTGACAAGGGGCGGTTTGGTACTGCGAGAATTACTTGCAAAGAGCAAAATCTTGAGGCGCTTGGTTACGTAGTCGAAAACAAGGATTTGGGGCTGATATTGAACAATCGGCTGACCCGCTCTGAATCAATTCATTATTTTACTCCGGCTACAATACGGGATGCAGCTCCTCGTAAAAGTGGTATGAATCTGAAAATTAGTAATGGTAGTGACAGCCATCTGGTGCGCTCAAACCTACTAGTGCTGGCCGACGGCGGAAAATCACCAATTTGTGATCAATTGGGTATCGTGCGAGCTCGTCAGAACTATAATCAACACGCAATAGTATGTAATGTTGCCTTCGAAAAAGCTCATCGAGGGATGGCATTTGAGCGATTCACAGAAACTGGCCCACTTGCTGTATTGCCATTGCGTAACTTCAAAAATGAAAATAGGTGCTCGGTGGTTTGGTCGGTCAACGAGCAAGAAAGTGACAAATTTCTTAAGCTAAATCAAGAGGCGTTGCTACGGGAATTACAAGGTCAGTTTGGCCAAAGACTCGGAAGAATAAAGAAACTTGGAGAGCCTCACTGTTTCCCTCTGGGTCTTTCGATTGCAAAAGAACAGATTAGGCCAAGTATTGTATTGCTTGGCAATGTGGCTCACACGCTTCACCCAGTAGCTGGACAAGGAATGAACTTAGCTTTGAGGGACATGGAGGCGCTTGTTAAAAGTATAGAAAAGGGAATTAAAGAAGGGAGTAATTGTGGCGAAATGCGGGTGCTTCAACGCTATTTAGAAAATCAGTCAGCTGATCAACATCAGGTGATCACATTTACTGACAACCTGGTCAAATTATTCTCTAGCAATTCTATGTCAAAAGTAATGACCCGCAAGCTTGGACTGCTATCACTCGAGTTATTTCCGGGGCTAAAAAAATCTTTCGCAAAACAAGCGATGGGTATCGGATGGGGAGGCTAAACTTATTCGACCAAGGAGCGTATTTTTTCAACACGTTTCCTGTTAACCCCAAGATCAGTGAAGCCAACGCGGGAGGCAGACCGGACGTGAGTAACCCCACCGTTCTCGTCATGAAGGAATTCAACGTCGTCGATGTAACGCAAGATACGGCTTGTGAATTCGACGCGCATATAATTGCCAGACCTATCAACTATGTTTGCATGATTCAAAGATACTAACATTCTTTCGATCTTTTCCAGATCCGCGTTTAGAGGCCGTATTGTATGAGAGTTATCGCTGTCAAAACTAGAAACGCAGTTTGGAGATTGTGGGCAAGGCGCTAACCTATTCTCTCGGACGCCGAGATCAATCGGCGGATCTGCTGAGCACGCTGATAGGAATGGGAGAACAGAAAGTATAAATTTTTTCATAAATCAATGAAACACTGTGTTCATCTTCCGGGTTTTCATTGAATAACAGTCATTCCTAACCATTCAGCAATAAGAGCGGGCTTTTCTTCTCCTTCTATCTCAACGGTGACATTGTGTTTCAATAAAAAATGCTTCGGTTTCTTTTCTTCCGCACCAATAAGTTCAAATCTAGCTCTGATCTTACTGTTTACTCTTACAGGGTTGACGAAACGCACTTTATCTAGCCCGTAATTAATTCCCATCACTGCATTTTCCAGTTTAATACCACCGTTCATAGAGCTGAGTTTACTCAGTAAAGAGAGTGTTAAAAACCCATGAGCAATTGTTGTTCCGAAAGGAGTTTCTGCTGCTCTATCTTTATCAACATGAATGTATTGAAAGTCACCTGTAGCTTCAGCAAACTTATTTATTCTATCTTGATCAATTTCAATCCAGTCTGTGAGACCAACTTCCTTTTCAAGAAAATCTTTCAAATTTTTGGCGTTCACCATGTTGTTCATTTGCTGACCTTTAAGCATTTATTGTACAAAGAATGGAAACTTGATTTTATCAGTAAAGAATGGGTTGAGGAATACTGCTACCTAGTTTGATAGGCCATTCGATACTATAATATCCGACGATGAAGCCCAAAGTAAAAAGTGATTTCGACATAATCATCGTTGGCGCAGGCATGGTGGGTTTGACAATCGCTAGCCTGTTAAAAGATGACCAGCTTCGAATAGCAGTGGTTGATAAGAGTGACACCCCACCAGTTCCCATGGTTTCTGAGCTAGAAAGCTCAAACTTTGATGCTAGGGTAAGTGCCTTAAGTGCTGCATCAAGAGAGATACTGAAACGGGCTGGCGCATGGAGAATCATAGAGAGTAAGCGCTATTGCGATTTCAGCAGCATGTTTGTTTGGGACGCCGATGGTACTGGCAGTGTTAAGTTCTCTGCCGAGGAACTAAGTGTTCCAAGACTGGGAACAATTATTGAGAATTCTTTCGTTATTGATGCCCTATTGGAGAATCTATACAAGAAAGCCAACCTAGAGATTTTTCGTCCTTGTTCAATTATTTCTCTAGATGAAGGTGACGAGTCGGTATTACTAGAAACCGAAGATAATATCCGATTGCGTGCAAAGCTTGTCATTGCCGCTGATGGCGTGAATTCTAAAATCCGGGAATTGGCAAACTTTCGAGTTCGTGAGTGGGAATATAATCACGACGCTATCGTGGCCACCGTAAAAACCGAAAGCCCCCATCAAGAAATGGCTTTGCAACGTTTTATGCAAACAGGCCCTCTGGCATTTCTTCCGCTATGCACTGGTCTAGAAATTGACTGCCAGGATTGGAGCAGTATTGTTTGGTCCGCAGAACCATCTTACGCTAAAAAGCTTTTCAGTCTTTCCGACGACGAGTTTTGTTTCGAGCTAACGCAGGCTTCTGAGTCGCGCTTGGGTAGGATAATTGATTGTAGCCGACGTCATCTATTCCCGCTAAGACAGAGGCACGCAGTTAATTACTCAAAACGGCGAATCGCACTAGCGGGAGATGCGGCACACAGCATACATCCTCTTGCCGGACAGGGGGCAAATCTCGGTTTGCTTGATGCAGAAGCTTTAGTCAATAAAATCACCGAGGGTTTGAACGCGGGCAGAGAAGTTGCTGATCCAGTGATTATGGATAGATATCAAAGGGCGAGAAAAGCGCATAATTTGGGAATGATGGGGTTGATGCAAGGTTTTAAGCACCTTTTTGCAGATGAAACTATGATTGTTCGCTGGCTGAGGAATGTCGGTATGAGCAGTATAAATGATATGAGCATGGTGAAGAATTATCTTGCGCGTCAAGCAATGGGTTTAGATTCTTAAAATACTTCTCATAAAAACCCTTAGGAAGGCCAGCCGAGGGAAATGACAACTTAATGTCATAATTAGGTGTGGCCAGATTAAGCCCGCGTCACTTAATGTTCGAGTTTTTAAAATAGAGCAATCCTCTTAATCAAATTTCATAAGTTTGGGAGAATAATTCTTTCAAAATCATAAAAACCCTATGTTTTAGATATTCTTATGAAGATTTCTTAAAGTCAGTCGATACTAATGTTTGCGACAAGTTAGAGCCCTATTATATGGGTATGAAGTAGGTAAGGAGCAGCATTTACGATGGCACAGGACACGAAATTCCCCTTCGACTTAGACCTCAGCGTCCTCGATACGGGCAGTATTACTAATATCTTAAATGATATCGACCAGCACATGCCCTTAATGGAAAGCGAGCGAGACAGAGTCCAGCTTCTCCAAGTCAAAGAATTTTTTGAAGACGAGCTTAAAATGGCCAACCGTTTGCATTAAAGGCCTAGTTCGAATAGTTTCTTGCCCGCCATCGAACAACGGTGGTTTTATTTGACGATAGATTCGCGCACTTTAGACCTCATCTTTCTTATAATATATAAATCTAAAAGATTTAGACTACCGCTCTCTCGGAAGAGCATAATTGTTGACAGTGAATAAAATCGAAAATAATTCGATGCATAAGTTTTTCTCTGTATTCCAGCATAGTCGCTTAGCGATGAGGCTTGTTTGGGACACGAGCCCATTACTTACCTCAGTAATGGCCATATCAACTGTGCTTAGCGGAGCAGCACCAGCCGCAATAGCTTCAGTAGGTGGCTTATTCGTGGATTCCGTAGCGACATCTCTGCAGCAGGCGGGAGGAGATGCTGCCAGCGCTCGCCAAGAAGCCGTATTTTATGTGCTAATAGAGCTTGGTCTAGTAGTCCTACTGACTGGTTCACAAAGGTTGAATTCAGTATGCCAGTCGATCTTGCGGGCTTTGTTAGGAAATAAAATTAACGTAATGATCCTCGAAAAGGCCTTAACACTGGAGCTTAGCCATTTTGAGGATTCTGAGTATTACGATAAATTAGTCCGAGCGCGACGAGAGGCATCAAGCAGACCACTCTCCCTAATTATCAAAACTTTCGATTTCCTGCGGGACGTAATCGCTTTAGTAACTATTAGCATTTTTCTATTTCAATTTTCTGTTTGGGCGGCTTTTTTATTATTCGCTGCTGGAATTCCAGCTTTTGCTGCTGAAACAAAGTTCTCTGGTGAAGCATTTCGTATTCAAAGGCGTCGCTCCGCTGAGAGACGTCTGCAAGTCTACCTAGAAATGGTATTAACACGTGAAGACGGAGCGAAGGAAGTAAAACTTTTTCAGATAGGGAAGCACTTTTTAAAACGTTATATTGATATTTTTCACGGTATCTATAGGGAAGATAGAAGTTTAGTTTTGAGGAGGGGGTTTTGGGGCTATGTTCTTGGTTTGATAGCGAGTGCTGCTTTTTATTTTGCATACGGTTGGGTTGGGTTCGCAGCAATTGCCGGAGTTATAACCATTGGTCAAATGACGATGTACATAGCTCAATTCAGATTAGGGCAAAATGCCGTGACTACCAGTTTAACAGCAATAAATGGAATGTATGAGGACAACCTTTATCTATCAAATCTATCTGAGTATTTAAACCATGAAATTCCAGAAGCTAGTGGAGACAAGGACTTTGGGCCAAACCCAGGAGATGGGATTAGGTTCGAAAATGTTAGTTTCTTTTATGATGGCTGCAAGGTGCCTGCTCTAAATGACGTCTCTGCACACATAAAGCAGGGAGAATCTCTCGCAATTGTTGGAGAGAATGGCAGTGGTAAGACAACTTTAATAAAGTTGTTGACGCGTTTGTATAAACCTAGTGGCGGCAGAATTCTTCTTGAGGGTTTAGACCTTCAACATTGGAATGTAGATGCTTTGCGTAAAAAAATAGGAGTAATTTTCCAGGATTTCAACCGCTATCAACTGATTGTGGGCGAAAATATAGGCGTGGGCGACATAAATGTCATCGATGACCAAGATCGCATTGATAACGCAGCTAGCAAGGGAATGGCAGACTCTTTTATAAAAGATCTACCTGACGCTTATCGGACTCAATTAGGCACTTGGTTTAAGGATGGGAAGGAGCTCTCCGGAGGACAGTGGCAAAAAGTCGCATTATCTAGGGCTTTTATGAGAAATAAAGCCGACATCTTGATTCTTGATGAGCCCACTGCCGCAATAGATGCAAAAGCAGAGGCGGAGATATTCTCCCATTTTCGTGATCTTACTGATGATAAGATATCGATTATAATCTCTCATCGGTTTTCAACGGTAAGGATGGCAGATCACATTATTGTGCTTGAGGAAGGTGAGATTACCGAGGAGGGTAGCCACGCTGAGCTCATGGAGAAGAAAGGGCAATACTCTAACTTGTTTGAACTCCAGGCTAGGGGGTATCAGTAATGACTAGATGCGCGGTCGCTATTGAATAAACCTATATTTATTTTAGCTATTTAAGATACTTATGTATCACAAATCGGGGCTTGAATGGCTAATTCTTCTGGAGTAGGTTTGCAGTCAAAGCTAAACTGGAGAACGATAATAAAATGAATTCACGAAAATCGAAGGTCAAGGAACTAGACGTTTCGATAGGCAAAGAGAAACTTCACGCGCTTTCGATCAAACAACTTCACCGATCACGCACCAGGTTGATAGTTTGCTTTTGGACGTTGCCTGTATATATCCTAATTGTCTGGGTGTTGCTCTCCAATGGACAGTCTGTAGATTCATTTATGTTTTTTTATTTCACTCTTTGTGCAGGGTTTTGGATTGATATGGTTCGACGCAGGTGCCCCATCTGCGCAAAACAATTTTATGTAAGGTCAATTCTTCTCAACTTAAAGACCAAAAACTGTGTTCACTGTGGTTTTGGTGTGGATAGCACCATTGAGTAGTAAGCTAGGTAATTGAGCGCGATTCATGGAACAGACTTAATATATAGAGGTAATGGATGTCGCAAGACAAGCAAAGTGAATTTGATGAGGCCTATAAACAATCTTTGTCGGATCCAGAAAAATTCTGGGGGACTGCCGCGGAAGACATAGAGTGGTTTAAAAAACCTGAAAAGATATTAGAAGACGAAAAGTCACCTCACGGGCACTGGTTCATCGGTGGTGAATTAAATACTTGCCATAACGCTCTCGACCGACATATTAATGCTGGTTTAGGAGAAAATACTGCCCTAATTTACGATAGTCCTATCACTTCGAAAAAAGAAAAGTACTCATTCATTGAGTTGCGTGACCAAGTGGCTCTTTGCGCAGGAGCACTGAAAAATCTGGGAGTGACTAAGGGTGATCGGGTGATCATATATATGCCAATGATCCCGGAGACCGTAATTGCCATGCTCGCTTGTGCTCGTATTGGGGCAATTCATGGTGTTGTCTTTGGAGGATTTGCATCAAACGAATTGGCGGTTAGGATTGATGATGCAAAGCCAAAAGCAATAGTTTCAGCTTCATGCGGCATTGAAGTCAATCGAATCATTGCTTACATGCCTCTTCTAAATGAAGCGATTGAACTGGCGCAACACAAACCAAAAAATGTAATCGTGGCACAGAGAAGCCAACTTGAAAGTGAGCTCATTGCGGGTCGAGATTTTAGTTGGAAAGAAGCTTTGGCCGCTGCTGAGCCGGCAGAATGCGTGCGGATGAAGTCCACAGATCCTCTATACATACTCTATACATCGGGCACGACTGGGGTTCCAAAAGGTGTAGTGCGAGACAATGGCGGCCATGCCGTGGCATTAAACTGGACTATGAAGGCTATCTACAATGTGGATAAGGGAGATGTATTTTGGGCTGCTTCAGACGTTGGATGGGTAGTCGGTCATTCTTATATTGTCTATGGGCCTCTTTTAAAAGGATGCACGACAATTTTGTATGAGGGTAAACCCGTCGGTACGCCAGATGCTGGCTCTTTTTGGCGAGTAATCTCAGAGCACGAAGTAAAATCTTTTTTTACCGCACCAACGGCATTTAGAGCGATAAAAAAGGAAGATCCAGGCGGTGTTTTTATTGAAAAATATGATTTATCCAATTTTGAATTATTATTTCTTGCCGGGGAGAGGACTGATCCAGATACTTTGTACTGGGCCCAGGAGAAACTCGAAAAACCTGTTATTGACCACTGGTGGCAAACTGAAACTGGTTGGTCGATCGCTGCAAATTGTGCCGGCTATGAGCTGCATCCTATAAAGGCTGGCTCTCCAACTCTACCGGCCCCTGGTTGGCATCTAGAAGTCCTAGATGAAAATTCCAAGCCACTGCCGTCTGGGGAAGTTGGTGCTCTATGCGGGAGGCTGCCTATGCCTCCGGGTTCAATGCTAACCTTGTGGAACTCTCCAGAAAGGTTTATTGAAAGTTACTTCGAGGAGTTTCCTGGTTACTACAAAACTGCCGATGCGGGCTTTATAGACGAGGAAGGCTATGTCTTTGTCATGAGCCGAACGGATGACATTATAAATGTAGCAGGCCATCGGTTGTCCACGGGTGGGATGGAAGAAGTGCTTTCTAGTCATAGTGATGTCGCGGAATGTGCAGTAGTTGGTGTTATGGATTCTCTAAAGGGACAAGTTCCAGTCGGATTAATTGTTCTAAAGGTGGGAGTGGAAAAAGAGCACTCTATGATTGTTGACGAGTGTGTTCAGCTTGTTCGAAATAAAATAGGGCCGGTTGCATCTTTTAAGAGAGCGGCTGTAGTCTCAGGCCTACCTAAAACCCGATCAGGGAAAATACTGAGGGGCACCATGCAGAAAATGGCAGATAATGAGAATTTTCGAATACCAGCAACGATCGAAGATCCTTCTGTACTAGAGCAAATTGATCTGGCGTTGCAAAGTATTGGTCTATCTAAATCGAGATGATACTCGATTAACTTCTTAAAAAGGCATCGATCTTTTCGGCGACTTGGCGACCTTCGTCAATGGCTCTTACGACGAGTGATTGGCCTCTCCGACAGTCTCCAGCTGCAAATATCTTCTCATGAGAAGTTCGAAAGCAACCATAATCGGCCTTATAATTTGACCTTTGATCCAATGCTAGCTCTAAATCATCAATGACATAATGCTCGGGCCCTAAAAATCCCATGGAAAGAAAAATAAGATCTGCTTCCCAAAATTTAGTGGTTCCTGGAATCTCATTAAACCCAGCATCAACTTCGGTAGTATTTATGCCGAGTAACCGCCCGTCTTCGCTCCTGACGAACTCTTTACCGGAAATAGAATAGGTTCGCGGATCTTTCCCATAGCGAGCTGTTGCTTCCTCATGACCATAGTCAATACGGAAAATGACTGGCCATGTCGGCCAAGGGTTTTTATCAGCCCGTTCGACAGGTGGTCTTGGAGCGATTTCAAAATTTACAAGCGTTTTACAATTATGGCGAAGTGAGGTTCCTATGCAGTCTGTTCCAGTGTCTCCTCCACCAATAACAATCACTTTTTTATCCCTTGCATCAATATATTGACCGTCGGTCAAATTCGAATCTAGAAGACTCTTGGTATTTTGTAACAGGTAGTCCATTGCAAAATGTACACCCGCACCCTGCCTTCCAGGTATATTTAGGTCCCGAGGTATTGTTGCTCCGGTCGCAAGTAACACGCAATCATGAGCGTCTAACAAATCATCCATGGAGGGCGAATTGGGGGAAGAACCACCGATATCAGCGCTTACGTGAAATGTTATTCCCTCTTCCCGCAAAATGTTAACCCGCCGGTCTACTATTTCCTTATCGAGCTTCATATTCGGGATGCCGTACATAAGTAGCCCACCTATGCGATCGTCCCTTTCATAGACGGTTACATTGTGCCCCTCAGAATTTAGTTGGGCTGCTGCGGCAAGACCGGTAGGACCTGAGCCCACAATTGCAATTTTCCTGTCAGATCTATTTTTAGGTGGGTTAGCAATTATCCATCCTTCCTCAAATCCTTTATCTACTATCGCGCACTCAATATTCTTTATCGTTACGGGAGGCTCATGAATTCCCAATACGCAAGAACCTTCGCAGGGAGCTGGGCAAACTCGGCCGGTAAATTCCGGGAAGTTATTTGTTTTATGTAGCCGCTCTAAAGCCTCTTTCCACCTGTTCTTATAAACAAGGTCATTCCACTCTGGAATAAGATTATAAACAGGACACCCATTACTAGATTGACAAAAAGGAACGCCGCAATCCATACATCTGGCACCTTGAGTCGCCAGATGTTCCTCTTGGTGGTCTGTATAAATCTCTTTAAAGTCGACTAATCGCTCTATCGCATCTCGATAAGGCTCAGTCTTCCTGTCGAATTCTTTAAACCCTGTTGGTTTGCCCATCTGTGTTCCTAAATCTAAAAAGCAAAAGCATAAAATGAGTTAAGCAGCGGTGGCTGCTCTTTCAGCTAATACCCGTTTATAGTCAGTTGGCATAACTTTTACAAACTCGGTTAGCTTCTCGTTCCAGTTATGTAATATATCTTGGGCTAGAGACGAACCAGTATGAGTAAGGTGATTTTCCACTAACGCTTTTAACTCTATGATGTCGGTAGCACTAGACAGCGTTTCAATTTCAAAAGATTCTAGGTTACATTTTTTTGAAAAATCCATAGCGGGATCCCATACATAGGCTACGCCGCCACTCATGCCGGCTCCAAAATTACGGCCTGTTTCTCCTAGAATAACAACTACACCTCCTGTCATATATTCGCAGCCATGGTCACCGATGCCCTCAACAACCGCCTTAGCTCCACTATTTCTGACAGCAAAACGCTCCGCGACGATTCCACGAATATAAGCTTCGCCGCCTGTTGCACCATACAAGATAACGTTACCCGCAATTACATTTTTTTCAGCTGCGAAGGTGCTTTCCTTGGGTGGATAAATAATGATTTTGCCGCCGGATAAGCCTTTTCCAACGTAGTCGTTGGCATCGCCTTCCACTTCAATAGTTATTCCCTTTGCGAGCCATGCCCCCAACGATTGTCCAGCAGAGCCGTTCAATTTTATGTTTATTGTGTCTTCAGGCAACATGTCTTCCTTCCATCTCTTTGCAACTTCGTTCGATAACATGGTTCCTACGACACGATTAGTGTTTATTACTTTGCTTTCTATCGACACTTTTTCTCCGGTTTCTAGAGCGGGGGTGGCGAGTCGAATTAGCTCGTTATCGAGCGCTTTCTCTAGGCCATGGTCTTGATTTTTGACGCAATAAACCTCGGTGTCGTTAAACAAAATTTGTGCTGGCTCTAGAATAGAACTTAGATCTAGGCCGCTAGCTTTCCAATGTTCTATTGCGTGTCGAGTATCTAATAGATCAACTCTACCTATCATCTCATTGATAGTTCTAAGGCCAAGGTTTGCCATAATCTTGCGGAGTTCCTCAGCGACCATAAATAGATAGTTGACCACGTGCTCAGGCTTACCTTTGAATTTTTTTCGTAGTTCCGGATCTTGGGTTGCAATGCCGACGGGGCACGTGTTCATGTGGCATTTCCTCATCATTATGCAACCAAGTGTTATTAAGGGTGCCGTCGCAAAGCCATATTCTTCAGCCCCTAAAAGAGCAGCGATCGCAATATCACGACCAGTCTTTAATTGACCGTCAGTCTGCAGTACCACGCGAGACCGGAGATTGTTCATCACCAGAGTTTGATGCGTTTCTGCAATACCGAGTTCCCATGGGAGTCCAGCATGCTTAATGGAAGTTAATGGTGACGCGCCAGTTCCGCCATCATGCCCTGAAATAACAAGGTGGTCTGTTTTAGCCTTGGTAACGCCGGCTGCGATTGTTCCGACCCCGACTTCAGATACTAGCTTTACACTAATTCTGGCTTCGCGGTTTGCGTTTTTCAAATCATGAATGAGTTGAGCAATGTCCTCAATCGAATAAATATCATGGTGTGGAGGTGGACTAATTAAACCCACCCCCGGAGTAGAATGTCTAATGCGGGCGATATTATCGTCAACCTTTCCCCCAGGTAATTCTCCACCTTCCCCGGGTTTAGCACCTTGTGCAATTTTGATTTGCAGCTCGTCGGCGTTGGTTAAATACCATGCAGTTACGCCAAACCTTCCTGATGCAATTTGTTTTATTGCAGAGCGCTTTGAATCGCCATTTGCGAGTTGGGAAAATCTAGAGGAGTCTTCGCCTCCTTCACCGGTATTTGATTTGCCTCCCAGCCGGTTCATCGCTATCGCTAAAGATTCATGACTTTCTTCAGAGATTGAGCCAAAGCTCATAGCGCCAGTTGCAAACCTTTTAACAATCTCGCTTGCCGGCTCCACATCATCGATGCCGATCGAAGTCACCTTGTCTTCTCGAAATCTCAATAGCCCTCTGAACGCGCAGCGACGCGTAGACTCTTCATTTGCGTGCAGAGCGAAGGCTTCGTAAGCCTCAGCGTTATTGTTCCGAGCGGCAATTTGTAGGTTAAATATTGTATTCGGATTCCACATATGGGTATCCCCGCCGGTGCGCCAATGAAAATCTCCCGGGTTCTCGAGAATCGGAATAAGCTGACTCTCCCTGTTGGGAAATCCAACTGCGTGTCGTCGCAGAGATTCTTCAATTAATACTTTGAAGTTCACCCCTTGAACTCGGCTAGCAGTGCCATCAAAGCATTTGTTAATGATTTCATCAGCCAGGCCCACTGCTTCAAAAATCTGGGCCCCTTTGTAGGAATGCAATGTGGAGATTCCCATCTTAGCCATTACTTTCAACATGCCTTTGGCAACACCTTTTTTATATCCGGCAACTAATTTGTCTTCCGTCGCAAATTTCTCGCCAAGGAGATTTTCCTTATTAGCTTGCCAAAGCGCCTCGAAAGCTAGATAGGGATTTATTGCGTCAGCACCATAGCCGGTAAGTAAGCAATGGTGGTGAACTTCTCGTGCTTCTCCGCTTTCGATGATTATGCCGATTTGAGTACGCTGTTCTCTCTTAGTCAGGTGATGATGCACCGCTCCGCAAGCTATAAGTGCACTTAGAGGAACACGCGTTCTTGATGTATTGCGATCGGACAGAATAATGAACGAGAAATTATCCTCGATAGCAGTGCTAGCTTCATCACAAATTCTATCTATCGTTTGCAAATATCCGGATACTTCGTTTACGTCATACGTGATATCAATGACCTTAGAGGTCAAACCTTGATGGTTCATATATTGAATTTTGGTAAGCTCCTGATTCGAAATAATCGGATGTTCAAGGCTTAGCCGATGCGCTTGTTCTGGTTTTGATTCTAATAAATTACCCTCAGGCCCAATAAAACATCGAAGGCTCATGACAACTTCTTCACGAATGGAATCAATCGGAGGGTTAGTTACTTGCGCAAATAATTGTTTGAAATAGTCATATATCATTCGAGGTTTATCAGATAAACATGCGAGTGCAGAATCGTTGCCCATTGATCCTAAAGGGTCCCTTGCTTCCGTGACTAGTGGTATCAGCATAAATTGCATAGTCTCGGTGGTGTAGCCAAAAGCTTTCATCCGTTGAAGAGTGTCAGGCGCATCGATCGCGTTAGACTCGAATTCAGTTGAGATATCTTCCAGGGTAACTTTTTGATCTTTTAACCAACTACCGTAGGTCCTTCGACTAGTGATATCTTGTTTTACTTCTTCATCAGAAACTAAGCGGCCCTGATCAAAATCAAGCAGAAAGATTTTACCGGGTTGCAACCTTCCTTTGGTTTTTACATTTGAAGGGTCTACTTCTAAAACGCCTACCTCGGACGCCATAATGCATTTGTCATCATGGGTTATGTAATATCTGCTGGGCCTAAGACCGTTACGGTCTAGAACAGCGCCTATGTATTTTCCGTCTGAAAATACTATTGAAGCAGGCCCATCCCATGGTTCCATCAACGCAGAATGGTACTCATAGAAATCTTTCTTTTGTTGATCCATATTTGTATCAGATTGCCAAGCCTCTGGAATCATCATCATAGTAGCCTCAGCCAGAGAACGGCCGGACAATAATAAGAATTCAAGGACTGCATCAAAGCTGCCTGAGTCTGAGCAATCGGGATCGATAACTGGAAATATTGCGGGGAGCTTCTCGCCAAAAGCGTCAGTTGCCACTTTTCCTTGTCTGGCAGCCATGGCGTTTACATTGCCGCGCAGTGTGTTGATTTCACCATTGTGACTCATAAACCTATTTGGTTGCGCCCTATCCCAAGAAGGGAAAGTATTGGTGCTAAACCTTGAATGCACCATCGCTAAATGGGTTTCGAATGCTGAATTGGTAAGATCTTTATAAAAAGGAAACAGCTGCCCCGGGGTTAACATTCCTTTATAAACAATAACCTTGGTTGAAAGGCTGCAAGCGTAAACTTGTTTGCGCTCTAATAATGACTTGTCGCCACGTAATGAATGAGAAAAACGTTTGCGAATTACATAATTTGCTCGTTCAAAAGTGTCTTGATTTGTTCCCTTGGCAGATTTGATGAAAAGTTGAGATATAAAAGGTTGTGCATTCCTGGCTGCCGGCCCAACATCGGCACCTTTCGCATCTACGGGTACCTCCCGCCATCCGACTAGATGCTGACCCTCTTCCTCAATAATACGTTCGATAGTACTTTGACAGAACGCTCTCTCCGACTCGGATTGCGGTAAGAAGATGTTACCCACCGCGAAATGTCCTGCTGTCAGCTTCGCATTGAATAATTCTTTACCAAGTTGTTGGAAGAAGCTGTAAGGAAGGGCCATTAAAATCCCAGCGCCATCACCGGTATTCGCCTCAAAGCCGCATCCGCCTCTGTGGTCCATTCTAGAATTAAGATGATATGCATCTAGCATGATTTCATGACTAGGGTTGCCCTTGATGTTGGCAACGAAGCCCACACCGCAGGAGTCCTTTTCCATTGCAGGGTCGTAAAGCCCAGTCTTCTCTGGGAAACCAAATTTCAACGGCCGTTTTTTGAAGTCGCTCATTTCGTCTTGAGATTTCTCGTATTTCAGTACATTAATCAGGCTTAATGGTCTAGCTGGATTGTAAACCTTGAATTTGAAACCTAGCCCTAAAGTCGTCGGCTATGGTAAATCTGCTTTCTTTAGGGGCCGCATACTTGGTTTAGCCTAAAGTGGTCTCGCCGTTAACTTCTTATTGACCCCCCTGATATTAATTCGATCCCCTTCGGGGAAAGGGCCGAACAACATAACATCACAAGAAAATATGTCAAGGTTCGCGGGGCTTTCAGGGGACTTATTAGTTTCCTAAGTCTATGATTTGATTGGCAAAGGTGGAGATGAATGAGATTGAAAATGGTAATATATTGTCATATAGGCTAGTAATCGTTGAATGCTTAAGTTGTGTAACGACAGCATTTTTAGCGCGTGATTTTGAAAACTTAAGGACTCTTTAGCAATTTAATTTTGATCGATTTAACGTAAATAAGTCAAAATTCATGGGCGTTATTTATGCTTCCGAGTTGCGTATCTCAGTAGCCAAAACTACAGAAATTTTGGAAGAGATCGACACTGCTGAACGCCGCATCGCATATGACATACATGAATACCCCCGCTTGCTAAAAACACTAAGGTGATTTAACCTATGGGAAACAGGGTAAGCTACTGAAAAATATAGCTTATTGCGAATGATTCTCATTCACATTGATGTAAGAGTTTAGAGCTTTCGAGCAAAAAAGTGTGAATATTAATAAGCGAATTCAACGGAGCCTATGCTCAATGAAGGAGGCAAACAACACGTGAACCCAAAACTAACCCGCAGACGTTTCATCAAAGGGGTAATCGCCTCTGGTGCTGCTGCTACTACCACCGGTGCGTGGTACTCAGCGACTGGCCAGGATCGACCCTCGGGATTTGTCGAACGTTTAATCAGACTCAATGTTAATGGTCAGACTCGCAGCGTGGATGTAGAGCCGCAAGAGACTTTGGCTTCAACTCTTCGATACAAGCTCGGGCTTACCGGAACAAAACTAGGTTGTAACCGCGGCGAATGCGGAGCTTGCACCGTGCTAGTCGATGACACCCCTACTTATGCATGTTCTGTGCTGACGCACTCGATGAAAAGTGGTCGGATAGAGACTGTAGAGGGTCTTGAAAGCGCGAATGGAGATTTGCATCCGGTACAGCAAGCATTTGTTGAGGAACTGTCTCCGCAGTGCGGGTACTGTACGCCGGGTCAAGTAATGTCTGCGGTTGGGTTACTGCGGGCTAATCCGAACCCTACTCGAGAGGAAGCTCGGCTTGCCATGGCTGGCAACATTTGCCGATGCGGTTCTTATGACTCTTACCTTGATGGTGTCATGCGTGCCACCGAACTAATAGGATAACTATCATGGCATATATGCATATTGGAAAAGATTTCACACCACCAGATGTGCCGGGTAAAGTCACCGGCCGAATAAAATACGCTGAAGACTACACCCGGGAGGGCATGGTCTACGCCCGTCTATTAACAAGCCCAATACCTCATGCCAGGGTCGTTGATATCGACGCCTCAGAAGCGCTTGCAATGGAGGGTGTTCTTGGGATGCTGACGGCTGACGACGTTTATCCTGATGGAGAACCTCAGAGCACAGGTCTTAAGATGTTGACCAACGAGCCAACCTTGGTTGGCGAGCCTATACTGGCAGTAGCAGCCGTAGATGAGAAGACGGCCGAAACAGCGATTTCAAAAATTTCTGTGACCTTTGAAAGGCTGCCTTTTGTTTTAGATCCGCTTGATAGTCTTCAGCCTGGCGGTGCGGACGCCTACAACGGCGGAAACACTTTCGTTTTTAGACAAGGGTTTGCGGTAGAGAAGTGGTCCGCTGATCAGGTCGCTAGCTTTAGGGCCGGAAACGAACCTACTGCCGAGCCTCAGCAAACAGTTGCGTACGGTGACTTAGAAGCTGGCTTTGGAGAGTCTTCGTATGTCTATGAAGGTACTTTCACTAATGCCGGCTATCCTCACCACTCTATGGAGCCGCGCTCAGCATTAGCTTATTGGGAAGACGGGAAACTATATTTGCATGGTGGTTCCCAAAGTTTGACCGCCTTCGCCGACGGCATAGCCGGCGTTATCGGTGTTCCTAAGGAAGACCTGGTTTTCGTGAACGCGGCAACAGGAGGAGGTTTTGGTCAACGCGCCAGGGCAGGATCAATTCCTGTATACGGAGTACCGGCAAAACTTTCTCAAAAAATCAATCGCCCAGTTATGATGCGAGTCACCCGAGAAGAGGAATTCACGATAGGTGGTGCGCGGCAAGGTTTGACCGGATGGATTAAGGTCGGATTCAAACCAGATGGTGTCATGGCGGCATGTGATCTTTGGATTGTTTCTGATAATGGCGGCAAGGGCGGAGGCGCTGATGCTTATTCGGCCGCTGACTGCATTAGCGTTCTATATCAGGCAGATGCGGTGAGATTCCGAGGAACAGCGATTGGGACAAATACAGCCCATCGAGGGGCTCAGCGCGGACCTGGTCAAAACCAGATCGCGCCAATTATTTCGCCAATTTTGGATGTCGCGGCTGACGAGTTAGGCATTAGTCGATTCGACATGAGGAAAATCAATACGCCAATGACGGGTGATGTGGGAGGTCCTCAGAGAACACCTTTTACTTCAGCTTACATGCCAGAGGCTCTTGAGCTTGCGGCAGAGCAGTTTGGATGGGATGAGAGACAATCACGTCGCCGGCAGACTAACGGAAGCAAGGTTATCGGGCTTGGGATTGGACAAGGCTATCACAACGCTGGCCGCTCAGGTATGGATGGCATTGTGATGATGGGTCCAGACGGTCGTCTCAAGATTCATAATGGTGTCGGCAACTTGGGCACTTATTCTTATGCATCTACCTCCAGAGCAGCGGCAGAGGTATTGAAAATGCCATGGGAGCGGGTGGACATCATTACCGGAAGAACAGATTTGCATCTTCCAATAACTTCACCTCAGGACGGCAGCAACTCTATCTTTACCAATACCCGCGCTTTTTATGGAGCAGCGCAGGACATGTTGGCCAAGATAAAGGAAATTGCAGCCAACGATCTCGGGGGCACTGCTGACGAATACGATATTTCTAATGAGCGTGTTCACCAGATTGCCGACGAATCCGTGGGCATGACTTTTGCTGAAGTCGCTTCTCGTGCAATTCAGCTTGGTGGTAAGTATACCGGTTCGGCTGATTTGCCAGAGGAGCTTGCTGAATGGACTCAAATATCGGTATCTCGATTAGCTGGTACTGGCTTTATGGGGGTGTTTCACGACTCCATTCATGAGGGTAACCCTCCAGGTTTTACGGTATCTTGCATCGAAATCGAATTGGATAAGGAAACCGGTAAATACGAAATCCTAGATTTGATTAACGTAGCTGAGTCGGGGACCATAATGCACCCCAAAGGAATGGAGAACCAGCTTGTAGGCGGTGCAGTATGGGGAATCGGCCTTTCCGGTTATGAGCGTCATCTCTATGATCCTCAAAACGGAATGCCGGCTAGTACTGGCTACTGGCAGAGTAAGGTGCCAACTTATCTTGATACGCCAGTGAAGATAGGAACAGGGTGGGTAGATTTGCCAGACCCAGAAAATCCGGTAGGTGCGCGTGGTGTTGGTGAACCAGCGCAAGGCTCTGTATCTGCCGCTCTAACCGCAGCAATAACGGATGCACTCGATGGACACATCTTTGGTGCCTCTCCTATAACAGCTGACATGATCATTAATCACGTAGCGGGAACATCGGAAGATTCGGTGCCTCTTGCTCAAAACAATTTCCGAGGTTGATATGGTAGCCACATCACATGACGTAATGCCTGATATAGAACTTTATCA
>Ga0209036_1000033_pt1 | contig 49500 bp, 48 predicted proteins | sample MarorgKNORR_S2LV_3_FD_188222 | JGI IMG/M metagenome (GOLD analysis project Ga0209036, IMG submission 188222) | Marine microbial communities from the Southern Atlantic Ocean, analyzing organic carbon cycling - DCM_A/KNORR_S2/LV (SPAdes) (version 2) | ecosystem: Environmental > Aquatic > Marine >... | reverse complement strand
TTCTATCAATCAAATTAAATATTTAAAGAAAAATTATGGATATAAATTTTAGTAAAGAAGATATTGCTTTTAGAGATGAAGTCAAGAATTGGCTTGATAATGATTATCCAAAGCATGTTAAAGAAAAAACAGATAAAGGAATCACAATAAGTAAAGAAGACTTAATTGATTTTCATAAAGCTTTGTCTAAAAAAGGTTGGATGGGCTATAACTGGCCAGTAGAATACGGTGGTACCGGATGGTCAGCTTCAAAACTATATATATTCAATAAAGAACTTGGTTTAGCTGGTTGCCCACCAATACTTCCTTTTGGTGTTGGTATGGTAGGACCGGTTATATACACATTTGGAAATGATGAGCAAAAAGAAAGATTTTTGCCGGATATACTTGAATTTAATACATGGTGGTGTCAAGGATATTCTGAACCAGGTTCAGGTTCTGATTTGGCTTCGTTAAAAACAAAGGCTGTTCTTAGAAATGATCTTGATGAAGATTATTATGTTGTAAATGGTTCAAAGACATGGACAACATTAGCTCAAAATGCTGATTGGATATTTTGTTTAGTTAGAACAGATAACAGTGGTATAAAGCAAGAAGGAATATCCTTTTTACTTATTGATATGAAATCACCTGGAATTGAAGTTAAACCCATAATAACAATAGATGGAGATCATGAAGTTAATTCGGTATTTTTTACTGACGTTAAAGTCCCAGCAAAAAATTTAATTGGAGAAGAAGGCAAAGGATGGACATATGCAAAATTCTTACTTGCTCATGAAAGATTTGGAATTGCAGGTGTTGGAGCATCTATGAGACAACTCAATAGATTAAAAGAAATAATTTCTAAATTAGAAAATCCAGATTTACAAAAAAAGGTTAACGAACTTGAAGTTGCTTTATCAGCTATAGAAATAACGGAGCTCAGGCTTCTATCTGCTCTTCAAAACGGAGGTCATCCAGGAGCAGAATCTTCAATATTAAAAATTAAAGGAACCGAAATGCAGCAAGCATTGTCGGAATTATTTGTAGAAGTTTCTGGAGAATATGCATTAATGTATCCAGGACCACATGGTTATGAGAATAATGAAAAACCAGCAGGTCCTGATTATGCTGCAGAAGGTTTATCAGGATTTCTAAACCTTCGAAAAACATCAATTTATGGTGGAAGTAACGAAATTCAAAAAAATATATTGTCTAAATTTGTATTAGGTGTCTAATAAATGAATCTAGACTATAACGATGAACAAACTATGCTTCGTGATCAAATTCAGAAGTTCTGTGAATCGGAATATGATTTTTACAAACGTGAAAAAATAGTTAAATCAACTGATGATTTTGATCCAAATGTTTGGAATCTTTTTGCTGAACAAGGATGGTTGTCTATGCCTTTTTCAGAGCAATCAGGAGGCTTAGGCTTTGGGCCAATAGAACTATCTATATTATTTGAAGAATTTGGCAAAGCTCTTGTAATCGAACCATACTTATCAACTGTAGTTTTATCAGGCACTCTTTTAGATAAATCAGCATATTCAGAAAAGAATCAACTTATTGAAAAAATATGTTCTGGTGAAATTCATATTTCCCTTGCATATGCTGAAGCTGAAAATGGTTATGATTACTTAAGTCCTAATACTAATTTAGACTCTAAAATGATTCTAAATGGTACTAAAACATTAGTCTTGAATGGAGCAAATTCTGAGAAAATAATTGTTACATGTATTAAAGATGATATCTTAAATCTTGTTATCCTAGATACAAAAGCTTCTGGTGTTTCTATGAATTCATTTTCAACTGTTGATGGCCAATCTTGTTCTGAAATATCTTTTGAAAACGTTAAAATAGATGAATCTAATATTATTTCTTCTGGAGATGATGCATTGAACCTTTTAAAGGAAACTATTAATCTAGCTTCTTTATGTATTTGTGCAGAAGCGGTCGGATGTATGGAATCTTGCTATCATAAAACCTTAGAATATACTAAAGGAAGAGAACAATTTGGCCAACCAATATCTAGCTTTCAAGTTCTTCAACATCGAATGGTAGATATGTTCATAGAATCTGAATTAGCTAAATCTCTTTTAATTAAAGCAATGCTAGAAGTTAATAATAGATCAGATGAAATGTATAAACATGTATCAGCTTTAAAATCCTATGTTGGTAAATCAGGAAAAATGTCTGCAAAAGAAGCTGTTCAGCTGCATGGAGGCATGGGGGTTAGTGAAGAATTGATGATAGGACATTACTTAAAAAAAATGATCTCTATTGATGCTTTATTTGGTAATGCTGATTACCATTTAAAAACTTTTTCTAGCTAGTTTTATTTAGGTATCTCAATAAAACACTTATAATCACCTCATGAATAACGACAAAGATATAAATCTACAGTCAACAAAAAGGCAAAAACGAATCTTGCCAGAAGATTCATTTGGAGATTGGAAGTGGAGAGAGGGCTTAGCTGAATCTATGGTCCCATTAATTGGTGCCTTATATCGAAATGGTATCAACATATTAATTTATGGTAAGTCATTAGTTAATGAATCTCCTGTAGGCATTATGAAAGCTCATAGATTTGCAAGACAATCTGATAATAACGAATTAAGCGAACTTGAGACACATCCTTTATTAGAATATATAAGCACTTTAAATCTACAAGATTGTGAAATAGATATTGGTGAAATAGCAGTTAAATGCCCATTTTTTGATGACATTAAAGATAATATATCTGAGATACCTGATTATATTAATTCTGAACTTGAATCTGTTATTAATAAAGATTCAAATAGACCAAGTGAACCTAAAAATATTGTTTTATACGGTTTTGGAAGAATTGGAAGATTGGTTGCTCGAATGATGACTCAAACGACTGGTCCAGGCAATTACTTTAGGCTTAGAGCTATAGTTATTAGAAAGGCTATTGATAATGATATTTTTAAAAGAGCAAGTCTTTTGACAAAAGATTCTGTCCATGGTCCATTTGATGGAACGGTAAGGGTAGACGAAGATAATTCATGTCTTGTAATAAATGGTAATCCTGTAAAAGTCATATACGCTTCAGACCCTGAAGAGGTTAACTATAATGATTATGGAATTAATGAACCTTTAATTATAGATAATACTGGGATATGGCGTGACAAAGATGAGTTATCAGCTCATATTAATTCAGGCGGTTCTAAAGTTATTTTAACTGCACCAGCAAAAGGAGACATAAAAAATATTGTATATGGCATCAACGATTCAATAATTGATGATAATGACAACATAATATCTGCTGCATCATGCACTACAAATGCTATTGTTCCTGTTCTTAAAGTAATAAATGATGAATATAAAATTAAAGATGGGCACATCGAAACAGTTCATGCATATACAAATGATCAAAATCTGATAGATAATTTTCATAAAAAAGACAGAAGGGGCAGAGGAGCACCATTAAACATGGTAATTACATCTACTGGTGCTGTTAAAGCTGTTGCTAAAGCCTTGCCGGAGCTTGATGGAAAATTAACGGGTAATGCCATTAGAGTTCCAACACCAAATGTAAGTTTGGCTATATTATCTTTAACATTAGGTAAAAAAGTAACGAATGATGTTGTAAATGATTATTTAAGATCTATTGCTTTTCATTCAAAATATAGAGAAATTATTGGATTTGTAAATTCAACAGAAATTGTTTCAACGGATTTCTATTCATCTCCATTTGCAACTATAGTTGATTCTCAGGCAACAATTTCGAGCGGTAATAAATTAACTTTATACTGTTGGTATGATAATGAATATGGATACTCTAAACAGGTCATAAGTTTGGCGAAAAAAGTAGCCAATATTAATCTACCAAGATTACCAAAACCAGTTAATTAAAAATATAGAAACATAGTCACTTTAGTCTTATAATTCTATTGTTTTTAATAGCTAAATTATTAAGGCACACAAATAGTGATTAGAATATCAAAAGGTCTTGATTTACCGATATCAGGAGCACCTAAAGCATCTTTAAGTGACGAACCAGTTTCTTCGTCTGTAGCATTATTATCTAATGATTTTGTTGGTATGAAACCTACTATGTTTGTTAAAGAGGGTGATGAAGTTAAAGCAGGCCAAAAAATTTTTGAAGATAAAAAAAATCCTGGTGTATTTTTTACTTCACCGGCTGGCGGAAAAGTTCAGAGTATAAATAGAGGAGATAAACGAAAGTTTTTATCTATTGAAATAAATATCTCTAATAATGAAGATTTTGAAGTATTTGATTTTGGTGATACATCTGATGAAATTAAAAGAGCTATTATAGATTCTGGATTATGGAACGCATTTAGAGCTAGACCATTTAATAGAACTCCATCAATTGATAAAACTCCCGATGCACTTTTTATTAATTGTTGTGACACTAACCCATTATCTATGGATCCATTCGAGATAATAAAACACAATCAAAATGATTTTGATGCTGGATTAAAATTAATCAATAATTTCTTAGAATGCGATATTCATATATCTTATCAAAATGATAATTTTCTTAAATCTAATGAATATATTAATTATCATCAGTTTTCAGGACCTCATCCTGCTGGCCTATCAAGCACTCACATATCAAAAATTTATCCTATGAACCCTAACAGAAGTATTTGGACTATTAATTTTCAAGATGTTATTTCTTTAGGGTATTTAACACTTAATAAAAAAATAAGAACTAATAAAATAATATCTCTCGGTGGGCCATCTGTTTATGAACCATCCCTATTAAAAGTAAGAAATTGTGGGAATATTGACCAAATCGTAGCAGGTAAAACTCATGATAATTCTAGAGTTATTTCTGGTTCCGTTTTACATGGGCATCAATCTGAAGGTGTTATGAATTACCTTGGATTTTATGATTCTCAAATTTCAGCATTACCAGATGAGGTTAATGAAATATTTATGAATTGGTTAATGCCAGGATCATCATTACATTCAAAACTTAATGTTTTTTTATCATCTTTTCGCAAACCAAAGGAATTTATTTTTAACACCTCAATAAGTGGTGGAGATAGAGCGATCGTTCCTATTTCTTCATATGAAGAAGTTGTTCCAATGGATATTTTAGTAACACAACTTTTAAAGGCTTTGGTGGTATCTGATATAGAGATGGCGATTGATTTAGGTATGCTTGAGTTAATCCCAGAAGATCTTGCTTTATGTTCCTATGTTTGCCCTAGTAAATATGATTATTCATCAATTCTTATGGATAATTTAAATAAACTTTATCTAGAATCATGAAAGTTTTAAGAAATTATTTTGACAATATCAAACCTAATTTTATTGATGACGGAAAATATTCAAAATGGTTTCCATTATTTGATGCATTGGAAAACTTATTTTTTTCTTATAACAAGAAAACAAAAAACCCTATTCATGTAAGAGATGCTGTAGACATTCAAAAAGTAATGGTAACAGTCTGGTTGGCTACATTTCCAGCAATGTTTTTTGGAATGTATAACTTAGGAGCCAATTCGTTAGAATATTTGGAATCAATAAATCAGCAAAATACAGGAGATTGGCATCATTATTTTGTTTCAATTGTTGGGTATGATTCAAATAGTTTTATTAGCAAATTATGGTTTGGTGCATGTTATTTTTTACCAATTTACTTTGTAGTTTTTGCTGTTGGAATAGCATGGGAAGCTTTATTTGCCATTGTAAGAAAGCATGAAATAAATGAAGGTGCTTTTGTATCAACTGTTTTATTTGCACTAAGCTGTCCTCCAGATATTCCATTATGGCAGGCAGCAATGGGTATATCTTTTGGTTTAGTTATTGGTAAAGAAATTTTTGGTGGAACCGGTAAAAATTTCTTAAATCCCGCACTAACAGGTAGAGCTTTTTTGTATTTTGCTTATCCAGCTCAAATATCAGGTGATAAAGTATGGGTTGCAGGAATTTCTGATTATAACTTAATACCAGAGGGTTACAGCGGTGCAACAGCTCTTGGCGTAGCTGCAGAAAGTGGAATGGCAGGTATAACAAACTCCTATACATGGCTTGACGCATTTTTTGGAAATATCCCTGGTTCAGTTGGTGAAACTTCAATAATTGCTATATCAATAGGTCTAATTATTTTATTGGCTACAAAAGTTGCTTCATATAGAATTATATTAGGTACATTAATAGGAATGATTTTAATGTCGTCATTGTTAAATCTTGTTGGTTCAGAAACAAATCCAATGTTTAATATTCCATGGTATTGGCATCTTGTAATTGGTAGTTTTGCATTTGGCTTGGTATTTATGGCTACTGAACCTGTATCTGGTTCAGGAACTAATACAGGTAGATGGATTTATGGATTTGTAATAGGTGTCACAGTAATTCTAATAAGAGTTATAAACCCAGCATTTCCAGAAGGAATGATGTTGGCAATTTTATTTGCAAATTTATTAGCACCTGTAATTGATCATATGGTCGTCATGTCTAATATTAAGAAACGAAAGGCTTTATACAATGAATGACTCAATTTTAAAAACTATTGGAGTAGCATTCTCAGTGTGTTTAGTATGTTCGTTAATAGTATCATCGGCAGCTGTAAGTTTAAGAGATTTACAAAATGAAAATAAATTAAATGATAGAAGAATAAAAGTTCTTCAAGTTGCAGATATATATAATCCAAATGAATCAATATCTGAGCAATTCAATCAATTAGAATCTAAATTTATTGACTTTAAAACTGGAATGTTAATGGATGAATACAATAATTTCTCATTAGAGGATTATGATCAAGTTGTTGCTACAAAAAATCCTAATCTTTCATCTAAAGTACCAACGTCACAAGATATAGCGATCATAAAGAATAGAGAAAATGTAGGAAAAATTTATATATTAAGGAATAATTTAGGTAGTGTGGATAAGCTAATACTTCCAATAAGAGGATATGGTTTGTGGGGAACTTTATACGGTTATATTTCAATTGAAGATGATTTTAATACTGTTTCTGGAATAGAGTTCTATGAACATAAAGAAACGCCAGGACTTGGTGCGGAAGTTGATAATCCAAATTGGAAAAATTCTTGGAAAGGTAAAAAAATATATAAAAATAATGAAGTAGTTTTGTCTGTAATAAAAGGGAAGGTAGACAACACAGACTCTCAAGCAGCTTATAAGGTCGATGGACTCTCAGGAGCAACAATAACAAGTAGGGGTGTTTCTAATATGGTTTCATATTGGTTTGGTGAATCTGGTTATTCTCAATTACTAAAAGAGTTGGATTATGAATCTTAAAAAATATCAAGAAGTTATAATCAAACCTCTTATAGATGAAAATCCAATTACACTTCAAATTCTCGGTATTTGTTCTGCTTTAGCTGTTACAAATAATTTAGCAGTTACTTTAGTAATGTGTGTAGCTGTAATAAGCGTTCTTTCATTTTCAAATTTATTTATATCGCTTATAAGAAATCATATTCCATCAAGTATTAGAATTATTGTTCAAATGACTATAATTGCGTCTTTGGTGATAGTTGTTGATGAGCTTCTTAAAGCTTATGATTATGAAACAAGTAAAAAACTTTCTGTTTTTGTAGGTTTAATTATTACAAATTGTATTGTTATGGGAAGAGCTGAAGCTTTTGCCATGAAAGAAAAACCATTATTAAGTTTTTTAGACGGCCTTGGTAATGGACTGGGTTATAGTTTAATTCTTATTGGAGTTGCAACAATAAGAGAATTATTTGGTGCTGGAACATTGTTTGGATATGAAATACTTCCATTAGTTACTAATGGAGGTTGGTATATGGGAAATAACTTACTTCTTCTGCCACCGAGTTCTTTTATCATTATAGGTTTATTTATATGGTTAATTAGAACAATAAAACCTAGTCAAATTGAAGAAGATGATTTTGTTGTGTCAAATCATTCAACAAGCCCTGATTTAAGCAAGAGAGAGCTAAATGTTTGAACATTATTTGAATATTTTTATAACAACTGTTTTTATTGAAAACATTGCATTATCTTTATTTTTAGGAATGTGCACCTTTATTGCTATCTCAAAAAAAATAGATGCAGCTTTTGGTTTAGGAATTGCTGTAATAGTTGTTTGTTTGATAACAGTACCTTTAAATAATTTAATTTATAACTATATATTAAGAGAAGATGCATTAACTTGGATTGGTATAGAAGGAACTAATCTTGAATTTGTTGAGCTAATAAGTTACATAGGAGTTATAGCCGCAAGTGTACAGATACTTGAAATGTTCTTAGATAAATATGTACCAGCTTTATATAACGCTTTAGGACAATTCTTGCCATTAATTACCGTTAATTGTGCAATTTTAGGTGCTTCATTATTTATGATTGAAAAAGACTTATTGTTTACTGAAAGCATAGTATACGGTTTTGGTGCTGGATTTGGTTGGGCGTTAGCTATTGTAGTTTTAGCTGGCATTAGAGAAAAATTGAAATATTCTGATATACCTGAAGGGTTAAAGGGTCTTGGAACTACGTTTATTATAGTTGGACTTATGAGTTTTGGTTTTATGTCATTTGGAGGAATTTCTCTTTAATTATGAGTATTGATTTAATTCTTGGTGTTGTTTCATTTAGTGGAATAATTTTATTACTTGTAATGGTAATTATTTTTGCAAGATCAAAGCTTGTTTCTACAGGAAATGTTTCAATTGAGATCAATGGCGATGACTCTAATCCAATCGTTGTTCCTGCAGGGTCAAAATTACTTCAAACACTGGCAGAAAATAATATATTTTTAGCTTCTGCATGTGGTGGTGGTGGGACATGCAGTCAATGCAAGTGTCAGGTTTTAGAAGGCGGTGGTTCTATTCTTGCTGCAGAAGAATCTCATTTTAATTCTACTCAACAGAAGGAAGGTTGGAGGTTATCATGCCAGGTTCCTGTAAAAAACGATTTAAAAATTAATGTGCCTGAGGATGTTTTTGGTGTTAAAGAATGGGAATGTGAAGTTATTTCTAATGATAATGTTGCAACTTTTATTAAAGAATTAGTCCTAAAACTTCCAGAAGGTGAAAATGTTGATTTTAGAGCTGGTGGTTATGTTCAACTTGAAGCACCTGCTTATGAAATTGATTATAAGCAATTTGAAATTGATAAGGAATATCATGAAGATTGGGATAGATTTAAGATTTGGGATAATAAATCTATTACTAACGAACCTGTAATTAGAGCTTATTCAATGGCTAATTATCCAGAAGAAAAAGGAATTATAAAATTTAATATAAGAATAGCGTCACCACCACCAGGACAAGATGTTCCACCAGGTTTGATGTCATCATGGACATTTGGCTTAAAACCAGGTGATAAAGTTAAAGTATTTGGACCATTCGGTGAGTTCTTTGCTAAAGAAACTGCTGCAGAAATGGTATTTGTAGGTGGAGGAGCAGGGATGGCACCGATGAGATCCCATATATTTGATCAACTATTAAGAATTAATACAGATAGAAAAATAACATTTTGGTATGGTGCAAGAAGCTTAAAAGAAATGTTTTATGTGAATGATTTCGACAACTTAGCAAAAAAATATGATAATTTTGAGTGGCATGTTGCATTGTCAGATCCATTACCCGAGGATAACTGGGATGGTGAAACAGGATTTATTCATAATGTTTTATATGAAAATTACTTAAAAAATCATGAAGCACCGGAAGATTGTGAATATTATATGTGTGGGCCTCCAATGATGAATAAAGCGTGTATTGATATGTTAATTAATTTAGGGGTTGAACCTGAAAATATTGCTCTTGATGATTTTGGTGGCTAATAAATAAGTACAAAGTGTCCAGATACCTTATTTCAAAAATAATAGCTCTTTTAGCAGGGTTAATTTTATTATTAATTGCATTCAATCATAATAGTAGTTCAATATATTATATTTCAGGTCAAGCTTATGGAACTTCTTGGTCTGTTTCATCGTCTGAGTATATTGCAGATCATCACAAAGAAGAAATCAAAAATATTATTAATGATATAGATTTTGTCGCATCTAACTATAAGCCTGAATCTGAGATCTCGAAAATTAATATGAACTACTCAGAATATCAATTTGTTTCATCTGATCTTTTTAACATATTAAAAATCGCAAAAGTTGTTGAATTAGAATCAGAAAATTTTTACAACATAATGCTTGGAAAGGTATCAAGTAATTTAGGATTTTCACCAAATTTTGGTAATAAGTTATTGCAAAAAAATATATCTACATATGATTTGGATGAATTGAATAGTTCTCTTATTAGATATTCAGATAATTGGTTTGATTTATCGTCAATTGCAAAAGGTTATGCTGTTCAAAAAATTCATGATTATCTTGAATCAAATAATTTAATCAATCATTTAATTGATATCGGTGGTGAGATAATAATAAGTGGGAATAAACATGGTGATCCTTGGAATATAGGCATACAAAACCCATTGTCTGATATTGATAATTCAACTATTACTATTAACAATTCTGATCATAATTTTCTTGCAATTGCTACATCTGGTGAATATAGAAATTTTAAATTTGATAAAGATGGCAATAAAATTACTCATACCATTGATCCTAATACACTTACTTCAATAAATAATAATATTTTGTCAGTTACAGTAATTAATGATTCATCCGCAACTTATGCTGATGCATATGCTACAGCTTTTAATGCTATGGGTATGAAAAAGGCAATAGATATTGCAAATAAAAATAATGTTGCAATCATGGTTATATATAAAAACGATGGTGTAATTGACATTATTTTTTCTGATAAATGGTATGATTTATTTGTATGAATGAGTTAATACTATCTTTTTTAATAATAGCATTTGCTTTTACTGGTCTTGCAGTAGGTCTTATATTTAAAAATCAACCAATAAAAGGCTCTTGTGGAGGAATGGCAAATCTTGATGAAGGTTCAGCATGTGAGATATGCGGTAGAACAGATCCACAATCTTGTAAAGATTAGTCTAATCTTTAAGTATGATTAAAGGCCACTGTGACAAAGAATTCCTAGAACTTAAAAATATCTTAGAAAACCAACTTATAACAAATTATGAATTAGGTGCTTCTGTTGCTGTTGAATTAGATGGAAAAGAAGTTGTAAATCTATACGGTGGTTATATAGATGAGAATAAGAATTATGAATGGGAAAAAAATACATTAGTTAATGTTTTCTCTGTAACTAAAGCAGTATCAGGTATTTGTATATCTAAAATTATTGATGATGGCTTGTTAGATGTAAATAATAAAGTTTCTGATTATTGGCCTGAATATGGATGTAATGGAAAAGAAAATACAAAAGTTATAGATTTTTTAACACATAGGGCTGGAATGTTTGGTTTTAAGAATGGTATACCAAAAGCTTCATGGAATGATTGGGATATATATGTAAATGCCCTTGAAAAACAAAGTCCTTATATAGAACCTGGAAGTTCACAAGGGTATCATGCAGTTACTTTTGCATGGTTAGTTGGTGAATTATTTAAAAGAGTTGAAGGAAGGACTATAGGTAACTATTTTAAAGATGAAATTGCTGAACCTTATAAAATTGATTTTCATATAGGCTTAAACGCTGAGCAAATAAATAGATGTGCATCAATAGCTTCATTTGATAGACTAGATTCAATTAAACCCCCGATTGATTTTATTAAATATGTTCCTAATTTTTTTCTTAATGAGGAATTGAGAAATTTAAAACAATCATTCCAGTCAAAGCATTTCTTAGAAGCATTCATGCCTGAACCTTTTACCGATAATGGACCTAATTCTATTGATTATAGAACAGCTGAACTTCCTGCAGGCAATGGACATGGAACTGCATCTAGCTTAGCTAAGTTATTTGGAATCTTATCTACTGGATGTTATAGAAATAATATAACTTTAATGAGTGAAAAAACTTTAGAAGATGCTACAAGGGTTTATTCAAGTGGCCCTGATTCTGTTCTCTTTGGAGTAAAATTAAATTTTGGATATTGTTTTATGTTAGAAGGTAATAAAAAATCTAATATTAATTTTGCACCAATATTTTATAAAGGTACATTTGGACATGCAGGAATAGGGGGGTCCGTAGCATTTGGCGATAGAAAAAATAAATTAGGGTATAGCTTTGTATGTAATAAACAACAAAAGTCATCTAATTTATATAAAACATCTAATATGTTAACAAAAGCTCTATATGATTTAATTGGCTAGAATTGATTCATTGTATTATCTTTACCAGCAGCCTTAAGCGCTGCATCACCTGCAAAGTATTCTTTATGATCATCTCCCATATCAGAACCTGACATATTTTGATGTTTTACACATGCTATTCCTTCACGTATTTCTTTTCTTTGAACATTAGCAACATATCCTAACATTCCTTCAGATCCAAAATATTCTTTAGCTAGGTTATCTGTTGAAAGTGCAGCAGTATGATATGTTGGCAGAGTAATTAAATGATGAAATATACCAGCTTCTTTTGATGCATCAGCCTGGAAAGTTCTAATTTTATCATCAGCAAGTTTTCCAAGATCAGTATCATCATATTTATCGTTCATAAGATCATCTCTATCATAAGATGAAACATCATCACCGGATTCTTTCATAGCATCAAAGACTTGTTGTCTAAAATTAAGCGTCCAATTAAAGGAAGGACTATTGTTATAGACTAATTTTGCATTTGGGACTACTTTCTTTATTTCATCCATCATTGCAGCTATTTGTCCAATATGTGGCTTTTCAGTTTCTATCCATATAAGATCAGCTCCATTTTGTAGACTTGTTATTGAATCTAAAATGCATCTTTCTTCACCAGTTCCTTTTCTAAATTGATATAAATTGGAAGGAAGTCTTTTTGGCCTCACAATCTTTCCTTTTCTATTGATCATGACATCACCATGTTTCATATTATTTTCGTCAATTTCATCAACATCTAAGAATGAATTATATTTGTCGCCTAAATCTCCTTCTTCATTAGTTATTGCTAATCTTGCTGTCAACCCAGCGCCAAGAGAATCAGTTCTAGCAACAATAACTCCGTCGTCAACACCTAATTCTAAAAATGCATATCTTACGGCATTAATTTTAGCTAGAAATTCTGCATGAGGAACAGTAACTTTACCATCTTGATGACCGCATTGTTTTTCATCAGAAACTTGATTTTCAATTTGTATTGCGCACGCACCAGCCTCAATCATTTGTTTAGCCATTAAATAGGTTGCTTCTTCATTACCAAATCCAGCATCAATGTCTGCAATAATAGGTACAATATGTGTTTCAAAATTATCTATCTTTTTTTGTATAGTCTTTTTATCTTTTTCAGAGGCTTGATCTAATTCTCTAAATAAACCGCCAAGTTCTCTTGCATCAGCTTGTTTTAAAAATGTATAAAGTTCATTAATTAGACTCGCAACAGAAGTTTTTTCATGCATTGATTGATCTGGCAAAGGACCAAATTGAGATCTTAATGCAGCAATCATCCATCCAGATAAATATAAGTACTTTTTCTTATTAGTACCAAAATGTTTTTTTATTGAAATTAACTTTTGTTGTCCTATAAAACCATGCCAACAACCGAGTGACTGCGTGTACGACGATGAATCTGAATCATATTCATCCATATCTCTACGCATTATTGATGCAGTGTATTTAGCTATATCAATACCAGTCTTAAACTGATTTTGTAATCTCATTCTTGCAACATACTCTGGATTAATAGAATCCCAGTTTGAATTATTCATTTCATTGATTGAAGAAGCTTCTTCAATAGTTTTATTAAATTTAGACATAAAATTCCCCGTATTTGTAGTGAAGTAAATAATAATTTACTAATTAAGTCAACATAGTATAAAAATGCTATTTTAAAGTATTTATTGTGTAGTTATACTACAAAAATTATCTAATTTTAAAGAGTTTTTGCTAGGCCGATATATTTTGCGGGAGTTAGGTCAATTAATTTCTTTTTAGATTTATTAGATATTTCAAGATTATTAACAAAATCTACGTAAGTTTTTTTATTTAGTTTTTGACCTCTAGATAAATCTTTTAGTTGCTCATAAGCGTTATCAATTCCTTCATATCGCATAACAGTTTGAACTGCTTCAGTTAATACCTCCCAATTGTTATCTAGCTCATGATAAATAAGTTCTTTATTTGGAGTTACCTTTGAGAGTCCTTTGGTTAGAGATGATAAACCTAGTTTTGAATATCCAAATGACAATCCTAAATTTCTAAGCACAGTACTGTCAGATAAATCTCTTTGTAATCTTGATATAGTTAATTTATTTATAAAGAAATCATTTAATGAATTTGATAAACCAAAATTACCTTCAGCATTTTCAAAATCAATAGGGTTTACTTTATGTGGCATGGTAGATGAGCCAACTTCAGTTTTATTTAATTTTAGTTTAAATATTTCATTTGATATGTATATCCACATATCTTGGCTTAAATCAATACAAATATTATTTAATCTAGTCATTATCTGCAACATTTCAGCAATCCAGTCATGAGGTTCTATTTGTGTCGTTAGTAAGTTTTGATGAACATTAAATGTTTTAATAAATTTACTATTAAATTCAGGCCAATTAATATTATCTACCGCTATATCAAATGCATGATAATTTCCAACAGCGCCACTAAATTTTGCTAATGGATAAATATTTCTAAGTTTTATTATTTCTCGATCAATTCTATTAGAAAAAACTTTTAATTCTTTTCCAACGGTTGTTGGAGACGCTGCTTGCCCATGAGTTCTTGAAAGTAGGGGCAAAGACTTCCATTTCTTTGATGATTTTGTAAGAATTTTATTGATGTTAACTATTTCTTTTGTATAAATATTTAGGCCATCTTTTATCATGATTGCATAAGATAATGAATTTACATCTTCACTAGTGAGACCAAAATGGATTAAATGAATATATTTAGATAATGTTTTATCTTTTTTAAAAAAATCTCTTATAAAGTATTCAACAGCTTTAACATCATGATTTGTACTTTGTTCAATTTTTTTAATTTTTATTACACTTTTATCATCAAAATTATCTCTAAATTTAATGATTTTTTTTCTTGTAGCATTGCTAATCTTATTGAAATATTTAGGTTTTTTTTCGCATAAATATAACAACCAATTAATTTCAATAATGAATCTTGTTTTAATAAGTGAATATTCAGAAAATACTTTTTTAATGTCGTTTATCTTAGATGAGTATCTATTATCTAATGGAGAAATATTGTTATGATCAAATTTCACAAGCCATTCTATCATTAATTATTAATTTTTATTAGGCTAGGTGATATTAGAGATAATTCCCCCACCTAAACATATATTCTTATTATAGAAAACTGCTGATTGACCTGGCGTTACACCTCGAATACTTTGTTCAAAAGAAATATTAAACGTTTCATTTTCCTTATTTATGATGCAGTTAATTGGCTTGTGTTGATGTCTTACTTGAACAAAACACTCTAATGGATATTCAATATCAATATCATTTATAAAGGATATTGCTTCACATTTTAAGCCTTTGCTAAATAGAAGTTTGTTATCAACACCCTGACAAACATATACTTCATTCTTAACTATATCTTTATCATAAACATACCAAGGAAGATCATCCTTTCCTTTAATGCCACCAATCTTTAAACCCTGTCTTTGTCCTCTTGTATAAAGAGTAGCTCCGCTGTGAGTACCAATATGAGAACCAGTATCATCCAAAATATTTCCTTTTTTTAAAGTAATAAATCTGCCTAAAAAGTCTTTCATATTCCTCTCACCAACAAAACAAATTCCAACTGAGTCCTTCTTTTTCGATACAGATAGTTTTAAGTCAGAGGCGATTTTTCTTACTTCATTTTTTAATAAGTTCTCAAGAGGAAAAATACATTTATTAAATTCTGACTCTTTAACTTCATGTAAAAAATATGTTTGATCTTTATCGGTATCTTTAGCTCTACACAAATAATTTATATCTTCTATCTTTTTTAAAGAAGCATAATGCCCAGTGGCTATATAATCAGCACCAATATCTATGGCATATTCTAAAAATGATTTAAATTTAATTTCTCTATTACATAAAATATCTGGATTAGGAGTTCTTCCAGCTTTATGTTCTCTTAAAAATTCTTCAAAAACTTTATCCCAATATTGATTTGAAAAGTTTGCTCTATGAAGCGGTATATTTAATTTATCGCATACTTCTGAAGCATCCTTAAAATCAATTTCTGATGTACAAATCTCACCTGGCTCGCTTTGCCAATTTTGCATGAATAAACCAATAACTTTATATCCTTGCTCTTTTAAAAGATAAGCTGAAACTGAAGAATCTACACCTCCAGACATACCCACAACAACAGTTTTATTTGAATTGCTCATATATTCCAAATTCATTCATAAATTAATAATTTAGGAGTATAATTATCACCGATTTGAACTGCAAACCATGTTTTTTAGAGACACTTTACTAAATGACTTATAAAAAAATAAAAGTACCTAAAAGAGGAAATAAAATCTCCTACATAAATGGAGAACTAATTGTACCCGATAAGCCAATTATCCCATATATAGAAGGTGATGGAATTGGTGTTGATATAACGCCTCCTATGATTAATGTAGTAAATGAAGCTGTAAAAATTGCTTATGGCAATAAAAAGAAAATTGAGTGGATGGAAGTATATTGCGGTGAAAAAGCAACTAAAGTTTACTCAAAAGATACTTGGCTTCCAGAAGAGACCATAGACGCATTAAAAGAGTTTGTAGTAAGCATTAAAGGACCATTAACAACTCCGGTTGGAGGCGGCATAAGATCTTTAAATGTGTCATTAAGACAGATGTTAGATTTATATGTTTGCCTAAGACCAATTAGGTATTTTAACGGAGTACCTTCACCAGTAAAAAGACCTCAAGATGTTGATATGGTTATATTTAGAGAAAACTCTGAAGATATCTATTGTGGTGTCGAGTTTGAAGGTAATACCAAAGAAGCAACTAGTTTAATCAAAACATTAAAATCTAAGTTCAATGTTACTAAAATTAGATTTGATGAAAATGTAGGTATTGGAGTTAAACCTATATCAAAAGAGGGGACATCAAGATTAGTAAGAAAAGCTATTGATTATGCAATAGAAAATAATAGGTCATCTGTATCACTTGTTCATAAAGGTAATATTATGAAATATACCGAAGGTGCTTTTAGAGATTGGGGCTACGAATTAGCAAAAAATAAATATAACGGAATAGAAATTGATGAGGGTCCATGGCAAGAAATTATCAATCCTAAAAATGGTAAAAAAATTATTATTAAAGATGTTATATGTGACGCATTTTTACAACAAATACTTTTAAGACCAACAGAATATGATGTTATCGCTACAATGAATTTAAATGGTGACTATATATCTGATGCATTGGCAGCAATGGTTGGTGGTATAGGGATAGCTCCAGGTGCTAATATTTCAGATGAGTATGCTGTTTTTGAAGCTACCCATGGAACTGCACCAAAATATGCCGGTCAAAATAAAGTTAATCCAGGAAGCTTAATACTATCAGCTGAGATGATGTTAAGACATATGGGCTGGACAGAAGCTGCTGATATAATAATGACATCAATGGAAAGAACTATAGGTGCTAAAAAAGTTACTTATGACTTTGCAAGAATGATGAGTGATGCTGATCTTGTTACTTCATCAGGATTCGCTGATGAAATGATTAAAAGAATGTAATGTTTAAGTTATCTCAGGATAATGACAATGAATCAACTTCATCAGATCTAGGCGCGATTGTTCTTGAAAAGGATCCAGAGGTAAAAGAACCTCCTTCTTACCAAGTTGTTTTAATTAATGATGACTATACACCAATGGAATTTGTTGTATTTGTCTTACAAACTGTATTTGGACACAATCATGAGAAATCAACAGAAATAATGATGATAGTCCATACAAAAGGTAAGGGTGTTTGTGGTATATTCTCAAAAGAGATCGCTGAAATGATGTCGTATGAAGTTAATACAATGGCTAAAGACCATGGTCATCCACTTTTAAGCGAAATAGAACCACTTACAGATTAAATATGTTTAGTAAAGAATTAGAATTATCTATCGCAAGTTTATTTGATAAAGCTCATGAAGCTAATATTCAATACATTACTGTAGAACATTTGCTTCTAATGATTTTAAGTGACTTTGATGTAAAAGAGTTTTTTAAATCTAATAACATCAAAATTGAGAACTTAAAGGATGATTTAAATAATCATCTAAATAAAAATATAGTTCCAAAAGTTGATCAACAAAAACCTGTTCAACCAACATTAGGATTTCAGAGAGTGCTTCAAAGAGCTGTATTTCATATACAATCATCTGGAAAGGGTGTTGTTAAACCGATTAATATTTTAGTTGCAATATTTTCTGAAAAAGAATCACATTCGGTATTTTTGCTTAATAAATATAAATTAAGCAGGCTTGATGTTGTTACATATTTATCACACGGACCCAAAGAGACAGAAAATAAAGAGACATCTAATGAATTACCAGATGAGAGTACTAATAAAGAAGCATCTAAAGAAAATGACTATCTAATCAATTTAAATAATTTAGTATCAAATAATAAAATTGATAAGATCATTGGTAGAAAAAAAGAAATTGAACGATTAATACAGATACTTTCAAGACGAAATAAAAATAATCCATTATTAGTTGGTGAATCGGGTGTTGGTAAGACAGCAATAGCTGAAGGCCTTGCTTATTTAATTTCTAATAATAATGTACCTTCTATTATGGAAGATACAATTGTCTATTCTTTAGATATAGCAGCACTCATTGCTGGTACAAAATATAGAGGTGATTTTGAAAAAAGAATTAAAGATGTATTAAATTTTCTATCTCAACAAAAAAATCCTATCCTTTTTATTGATGAAATTCATACAATTATAGGTGCTGGCTCAGCTTCGGGTGGATCTCTTGACGTATCAAATCTTCTTAAACCAGCACTTGGTAAAGGTGAAATTAGATGTATTGGATCAACAACATTTCAAGAATATAGAGGCATTTTTAATCAAAATCAGGCCTTATCAAGAAGATTTCAAAAAATTGATGTTATAGAACCATCATTTGATGAATGTGAAGAAATCTTAACTGGCATAAAAGATGTATACGAAAAGTACCATGACGTGACATATACAGATGAATCAATTAAATCTGCAATAGAATTATCATCTAAATATATAAATGATAGATTTTTACCAGATAAAGCAATTGACGTAATTGATGAAACTGGCGCTTTATTAAATATTAATAGAAAAAATAGTAAAAATATTAAAGTTAAAAAAGATGATATAGAAATAACTATATCAAAAATTACCAAGATACCTGAACAATCTATAACAAGAAACGATAAAAAAAGTCTTAAAAATATTGAAGATAATTTAAAAAGAGTTATTTTTGGTCAGGACAAGGCGGTTGAAACACTCTCTAATGCAATTAAGTTATCAAGAGTTGGATTAAGAGATGACAATAAAACTATAGGCTCTTTTTTGTTTACTGGTCCTACTGGTGTAGGTAAAACTGAAATCTCTAAACAATTAGCTGAGATACTTGGCATTGATCTACTTAGGTTTGACATGAGTGAATACATGGAAAGACATACTGTTTCAAGATTAATAGGTGCACCTCCTGGATATGTTGGATTTGACCAGGGTGGTTTATTAACTGAGGCGATAGTTAAATCACCTCATTGTGTTCTATTGTTAGATGAAATTGAAAAAGCACATCCAGATATATTTAATATCCTTCTTCAAGTTATGGATGCAGGCCAATTAACAGACAACAATGGAAGAAAGTCGGACTTTAGAAATGTAATACTTATCATGACAACAAACATTGGTGCAGAGTTATTAAGCAAAAGAAATATAGGGTTTGCTGAATCTTCAAATGAATCGGATGCTATGAATTCTTTAAATAAACTATTCTCACCTGAATTTCGAAATAGATTGGATGAAACCATTCAATTTAATTATTTGGATAAGAAGGTAATATTGTCGATTGTGGATAAATTCTTAACAAAACTTCAAGCACAACTTGATAAAAGAAATGTTGAAATCGTAGTATCCAAAAAAGTAATTGATTGGATATCTGAAAATGGTTATGACAAAGAAATGGGTGCAAGGCCTATGGAAAGATTTATATCACAAAATATAAAGAAACCCCTGGTTGATAAATTATTATTTGGTAATCTAAAAAGTGGTGGAGTTATTCAGCTTGATATTGAAAAAGGGCAGTTAAAATTTAAAGAAACCAAATCAAAAGTTAAGGTTTGATTTATCTTCCTCTAAAAGTTATCCTCCCAACTGTTAAATCATATGGCGTCATCTCAACTTTTACTTTATCACCTGTTAGAATTCTAATGTAATGTTTTCTCATTTTTCCAGATATGTGAGCAGTAATAATATGATCATTTTCCAATTTAACTTTGAATGTAGTATTGGGCAAAGTTTCAATAACTTCACCTTCAAATTCTAATTGATCTTCTTTTGACATGCCTTATTTTACACTAATTTCTTTGTTCAATTTCTTTTAATATGTGATTTAAAAATTCTGATCTTTTGTCTCCATAAAATTCATCAATTACATCAAATTCTTTTTTAGAATAATAATTTAAAATGGCTTTAATATAACTTTCTCTGTTTTTTAAATTTTCCCAATATTTTTTTAATTTTGGAGTGTATTTAGTATTAATACATTCTTCTAGTTGAAGGTCTTTTAATCTATTAATTACACACATCATATTTATATCTACATGAGAAAACTTACTATAAAAATATTTATTGTCATTAGATAATAGGTTTTCAAATTTTATTAATTCGTCCACAAATTTTTTAATACCTATCATCGGAAGTTTTTTAGAAAAATTAAAAAAGTACATAGATATAAAAATTATTTTTCTATCACGTCTAGGGTGTTTAAACAAAATTTTAATTATTGATTTAAAAGGAAGTTTTTTAATCATAAACTGAATTAATGGAGCTGAAAATACTGGTATTATTGTTCCAATAGTTGAAGCAAATTTCGTTCCTTCAGTAATTGTTGTATCTCTAATAATTGAATTTGAATCAGGCTCAATAACTGGATATAAATCCAATTCATTTGAGCCATCAATAGTATTTAATTTTTTTATGATATTGGCGCTATCTATAAATATATTATCATCAATAGAAATTGCTGGAACTGTAGCTAAAGGATTTATCTTAAGAAAGCTCTTATTTAAGTTTTCACCTTCAGAATATTGATCACAAAGCTTTATATGAATCTCTTCAAAAGCAATGCCTTTTTCATACAAAGCAACTCTGACCATTTGACTACAAAGTGACCAATTTGCATGATAAAGAATAATTTTTTTATCTTGCATCAAAGGAATTAGTCATTAAACTTTTTCTTCATATTTTTGACTGCATCTAAACCTGACACTGGTTTTTTACCTGACGGCACTGTATTACCTTTTTTTATTAATTCATCGAAAGGGGTCCCAGATTTAAACATTTCATACAAGATTTCAATATCCATATTTGTTCCTATGGGTTCATCTTCAAAGTCAGGTGAAATATTATCTTTAAATTCATTAGGACTATTAAAATGTTCAAAGAATATCTCAACTAAATTACCATCAGGGTCTTGGTAATATATTCCACTTATCCATCCATGATTGATTGTCCATAGGGGTATCAATCCTCTTTCTTTAGCATCAAAGTAAAATTTAAACCATCTTTCTATTGGATTTATTCTGTATGAAATATGATCAAGTCCTTCAATTGATGGTATTTTTCTGTTTAAAAAAATCTTAAATCTCATGACAAATCTTTCTAAAATGGATAATTCTTTTAATACGTCAGAAGTATTAGCTATAGCTATTCTGTGGTGCTCATTGTCATAGGCAAGAAAAGATATTAAATCACTCTGATATAGAGGCTCACATCCAAATAAGTTTGTATAAAAATTAACCATATTCTTATAGTTTGTTGTCTTAAATGCAATATGATGAATATCATCTGGTGAATATTCAGATTGATAGTTCATATATAAATTCTTATTTAGTATTTTCTTCATTATTTTTATTATACTAATGATTATTTTTATTTATACTCAGTTTTATGAAACTTATAACATTTTCACTAAAAGATGATCCAAATATATCTAGGATAGGAGCTGTAAAAAATGACAAGATAATAGACTTTTATTCATCTAATTTACCAAATGACATGATTAATTTTATTAATCTTGGTGATGAAGGATTAAAACAAGCTTCAAAAATAATTGATTTAAGTAAGACCATATATTCGTATGATGAGATAAATGTAAAAGCTCCTATATCAGTGCCAAATAAAATATTAGCTGTTGGACTAAATTACAAAAAACATATAGACGAAGCTAAAGAGGTAACTGAACATCATTCTGAAAATGTTGAACTTCAAGAACAATTCCCAAATATTTTTAATAAACAGAACTCATCAGTTAATGACCCATATGGTGATGTTCATAGACCTAATGCATCTGATTGGTTGGACTATGAGGGTGAGTTAGGAATAATAATCGGTAAAGAATGCAGACATGTGACATATGAAAATGCAATCAGTTGTATTTATGGTTTTACTATTGTGAATGATTTTTCAGTAAGAGACTGGCAATTTAGAGGACCGCCTCATACATTGACAATGGGTAAGTCATGGGACACACATTGTCCGTTTGGTCCATATATTGTTACATCAGATGAGATTGAAGATCCACATAATTTAGTTTTAAAGACATATGTAAATGATGAAGAAAGACAAAATTCAAATACAAGTTTAATGATATATGATTGTTTTACTTTAATTGAATACTTATCAACAGCATTTACATTAATGCCTGGAGATTTAATTGCAACTGGAACACCAGAGGGTGTCGCATTGACAACACAAGATTGGTTGAAACCTGGCGATAATGTAAAAGTAGAAATCGATAAACTTGGATTTATTCAAAACAATATTATTCAAGAGCCGAATAATACCTCAAAAAGTTAAATTTAAAATTTAAGATTTATTTTTTTAATTACAAAGAAAATTATAAATATAAGTAATATTATTATCGGTATAAAAAATTGTTTAAATGTTAAAAAAATTATCCAAGCAAAAATAAGATTTTGAATAAGCGGATGAGGTAAATCTCTTTCTTGATAGGTTCTCTCAAGCCATGGGGGGTTGTTGATACCTATATATCTATCTCCATAAAGATATGATTGGACAGGATTAATATAAGGAGTTTCTATTACAACCGGCATTTCAGTTAGTGTTTTTTTCATTGAATTAAAAATGTCAGGATGATCAGAGGATAGATCATTCATCTCAAACGGATCAGCTTGAATATTATAAAGCTCAAATGTTTTTTTAGCATTTTCATTGTATACAAAATGGCTGTAGTACAATTTCCATTCATCATTAAAGAGGGCTCTCTCATCATTAACTATTACATTTCCAGTAACTACATTTTTTGGATCCTCAATATTATTACTAATTAGACTTTCCCATCTATCAACGCCCGTAAAATAATTTATATCTCTGTCATAACTTATAGCACTCAATAAAGTTGGTAATATATCGTCGGAAAAGAAAAATTGGTTACTAATCGATTTTTCTAATACACCTTTGTAGTAAATAACGCCAGGAACTCTTATTCCACCTTCATATGCTGATCCTTTGCTTCCTTTAAGTCCAAGTGTGTTACCTTTTGAATCAAGTATATCTGGAGCAATTGTTGCAGCAATAGGATCTACATCAAAAACTGGACCATTATCTGAAAAGAATATTATTATTGTTTTGTCTAATATTCCCTTAGAGTCTACCGCATTAATTATTTTTCCAATTTCACGATCTAATGCAATAATATTTGCAGCATATTTTCTTTCTTTTTCATCTTTAATTTTAAAGAGTTGATTTATGATTTCATCCTCAGCCTCAATCGGAGTATGTGGAGCATTAAAAGCTACATAAAGGAATAGGGGAGTATAAGTATCCTTGTTTTCAATAATCCTGATAGCTTCATCAGCTATTAGAGTTGTTGAATATCCATCTTCATATAAGATTTCACCATTTCTATGCCAATCTAGTCTTCCTGCAAGGGCATGATCAAAATAACCAATGCCACCTCCTAAATGGCCATATGTTGAATCAAAGCCTCTATTTCTTGGAAGATATTCATCACTAAACATTCCTAAATGCCATTTTCCAGATAACGCAGTTTGATAACCCATTTCTTTAAAATACTCAGGCATAATTTTATGTTTTAATGAAAGTCCATATCTCTCTGCTGTAGGATTATTTAAGGGCCTTATAATTCCATTAGTTAGACTGTTTAAACCAGTAAATAAAGCTGCTCTAGTGGGGCTGCATGTAGGAGCGCTATAAAATCTATTCATCCTAAGACCATCATTTGCTAATTTATCAATATTTGGAGTCGGTATCGGACCACCATTATAAGAAACATCACCCCAACCAAGATCATCAGTTAGGATAATAATGATATTAGGCTTATTATCGATTGAGTAAAGATTTATAGAAAAGAATAAAATTAATAAAAATTTACGCATTACAAAAGAATATTACAAATTGAATTATTTAACCATTAAGCTAGAATCTAATTATAACGAGGAATCTATATGAGTGATGTAAAAGTTTATATGCTAGCAAACCTTCAAATTCATGATGCTGAAAAATATAGGCTTTATGAAAAAGGTTTCTTTCCAATTTTAAAAAAACATGAAGGTGAATTTATTACATATGATGACAATATAGTTCATGTTGAAGGCGCTAAGCCTATGGAAGGTAGAATAATATTATTTTGCTTTCCATCAGCAAAACATGCAGATGAATGGTATTCAGATCCTGAATACCAAGCTATAAGTGAACATAGAAGAAGTGGTACGACATCTTCAATCACAAGAATAAACGGTTTACCACCTAGATAGACATATATAATTTAACATAATATATATTATGCGAACCTATATATTGTTTAGAGATAATCCCTACTCTATAATTATTCAGAAACTGGAGACATGAATGACCAATAAAACACTTTTAATCATTATATTTTCATTAAATATTCAATCTACAACATTAATGGAACCCACTTCATTATCAAAAGATTTATATAGTGGTGTAATTTTGGATGGGTCATATTCAAATGATATTGATAAGCCATCAGTTTATTTAGGTTTTGAGGTCGGTGAACAAGTTGCAACGCCCTATCAGATATCTAACGCAATTCTTGCTTGGGCTAAACAATCAGATAGATTGATTGTAAAAGAATATGCAAGATCACATGAGGGACGTCCACTATATGCTGTTTTTATTTCTTCGCCTTCAAATTTATCAAAATTAGATGAAATTAAGCAAAATGTAACATTATTATCAGATGGTGCTAATACTAATGCCAATAAAGCTAGATCATTAATTGAAAAACTACCAGCAATTGCTTGGATGGCTTACTCAATTCATGGAAATGAAACCTCTGGTGCAGATGCAGCATTAGCAGCTATATATCACTTTATAGCAAGTGATGATCCGGAAACTACAAAAATGCTTGAAAATATGTTGATAATCATTGATCCAATGATGAATCCTGATGGAAGAGCACGATTTGCAAAATCTTTACAAGAATATAGAGGTACAGCTCCCAATTATGATGATCAATCATTACTTCATACAGGTGACTGGCCATATGGTAGAACAAATCATTATTTTTTTGATTTAAATAGAGATTGGATTTATTTAACACAGCCAGAAACTCAAGGAAGAGTTAAACTTATAAATGAGTGGAGTCCTCAAATACTAGTAGACGCACATGAAATGGGCCCGCAAGATACATTTATGACAGGTCCTCCTAGAGAGCCAATTAATAAAAATATTGATAAAGATTTACTTAAATGGGGAAATGTATTTGCTCAAGATCAAGGCAATGCATTTGATGAAAGAGATTGGCGTTTTTATACAGGCGAATGGCATGAAGATCTTTATCCTGGTTATTCTTTTTATGTCCAGTTTAGAGGAACACTAGGTATTTTGTATGAACAATCAAGAATGGCTGAAGATGGTGTAAGGCGTCCTGAAGGCACTATTCAATCATATAAAGAATCAGTTCATCATCAATATGTGAGCACAATGGTGAATTTGAAGACTTTACTCAACAACTCAAAATCAATGTATCAAGATTTCTGGGAAGGCAGAAAATATAACATATCTAGAGATAGTAAGTATGCTAATAGAACTTTTGTAATACTACCAACTAAGAACAAAACAAGAATTAATACCCTTGCAGAAAAACTTAAATTTCAAGATATCGAAATTTATGAAAATCTTAAACCAATACTTGTTAATAATGTTTTAAAACAAACAGGTGATATAGAAGAAAATTTTACAATTCCTCCAGGAAGTTTAATCATTCCAAATCGTCAAGCTGAGGCCCCTCTCATATCGGCAATAATGGAATTTGATGCAGATATAGATGAAGAAGTACTTATCGAAGAAAAACAAACCGCACTTAGAGATGGTTCTTCAATAATGTATGACACAACTGCATTCAATTTTTCTATGGTTTATGGTCTTGAGGCTATAACTGTACCTGAAAATATAAATTCTAATTTAAAAATATGGGAATCAATACCACCATCAGTTGATGTTAAAAAAGATGCAGTTATGTGGGCAACAGATGGAATGGATGATAATTCAGTCGCCTTCGCAGCTAGATTAATGGAATTAGGAGTTCAAACAAGAGTTTTAGATAAAGAAGCAACCCTATCCGGTTACGATCTATCAAGAGGAAGTGTGGTTGTCATTGCAATGGATAATCCTGAAATAAATGATATAAATGAGATTATTAAAAAAGTTTCATCTGATTTAAATATTTCAGTTGTTTCTCTAGATACTGGTTTTGGGCCAGAAGATCTTCCTGATTGGGGCGGTAGACACTTCAGATTATTAAAAAAACCACAAATTGCAATTTTGAGTCACGAAGGTTTTAATTCATATGATGTTGGAGTAAGTTGGTGGTCTATCGATCATCATTTAGGCATTAGACATAGTCAACTCAATACCTCTATATTGAATTATGCAGATTTAAGAAGATATAACACAATTATTGTTCCAAGCGGACAAGGTCTTGATGACAGTTCAATAGGACTACTAACTGATTGGATAAAACAGGGTGGTACATTAATTGCACATAACTATAGTACTAGATCAATTATTGATGAAAATGGAATTGGTAATGTTAAACACTTAAGCAATACATTAGATAAAAGTGATGATTACAATCTGGACTTGCAAAGAGAGATTTATTCTTTAGATGAGAATATTAACAAAGAAAAAACAAATGATAATAAAGTTGATCTTAATATCAATTATCCCTGGGAAAATACTGATCAAACAATTGAAAATCTGACAAAACGTGATAAATGGCAATCTATACTGATGCCATCTGGGGCAATGGTTGCTGGTCGAACTGATCAAAAACATTGGTTAACATTTGGATCAATAGATGTTCTGCCAATCTTATATGGTAACTACCCTATCCTAATGACAAGCGATAATGCTGAAGCTGCAGTTAGAATTGGTGAATTAATAAACGATCAAACAATTGAATCGCCAAGGACTATCAATTGGTCTTCATTGCCAGCTGGTAAAGATATCAATGTAAGAATGAGTGGTCTAGTATGGCCAGAAGCATCACAGAGAATAGCAAATTCTGCATATTTAACACGAGAAAAAGTAGGAAAAGGACAAGTAATATTATTTTCTGGAGAGCCAAATTATAGAGGCTCAGCTTTAGGCACAAACAGATTATGGTTAAATGCTGTAGTTTATGGATCTGGTTTGGGATCTAATTCTGAAATTGATTTATAAATTATTCAACAGATGATCTAATAATATTTAAATCTTTCGTTAATATACTTCCTATTGCTGTATGAGAAAGATCTTCTCTTTTAATTCCTATAATACTTGCGATCTCATTTGCAGCATGAATACCAGTACAATGACCGCCCATGAATTTAGTTAACCCGTTGTCTTTAAACCAATTAGCAGTATTTATAATAGTCTGATCAGTTGCTCTAAATAAATGAAATCCGCCAATAGCTCCATAAACAGGAACATCTTTAATTGATTGAAGTTTTTTAGCAGTATTGATTATCCCAGAATGACCACATCCTGACATCATAATCCAACCTTGTTCTGTTAACATCCCAACAGATTGATCATCTTTAATAATATCTGGTACTGTTAATTCGGGATTTAAAAAAATGCCCTTTGGTCCATTAAAATACTCATCAGTTCTTTCAACTGTTCCTGTAACATAAAGATTTTCTGCTACTAAATAATGATCATCTAAAATTGTAAAATTAATACCCTCTTCTTCAGCAGTCTCTTTAAATTTAAAAGAATCTTCAAAGTTTCCAGGTCCAACTTTATTGCCATTTTCAAGATAACGTTGATCAAAAAAACCTCTTGCAACATAAACCTCAGAAAATGCTTCAGGATTTATTAGCTTATAACTTTGTCGAAGTTTAATTAGGCCACCAGTATGATCACTATGAAAATGACTTAATACGACTTTTTTAACTTTTGATAAATCTTTATTTAGGACTTTAGCGTTATGTAAAACTGTATCTTCATGAAAACCCGTATCGAATAATACTGATTCAGTCTCGCTCTCATATAAAGCAGAAAAGCTCCATTCACCAAATCCACCATAATTAGAAATATTTGTAGCAAGTACAGTAATTTCATAATCACTTGCTAGGCTAATGGAGCTAAATATTGTTAGAAAGTATATTTTAGTTTTCTTCACTAACATCGACAATTATTTATGATTTTGTATAAACAACTTCGCAAAACTCTGTTGTTTCACTTACTACCTCTGTAACGTAATTAGCAAATGCTTCATCCCATGTTTTTCCATAAGACGCTCCAGCAAAATATCCATCAGCAACTTTTCCACTATCAGAAGCGTTGTTGGAAACTGCTCTTAGATGAAAAGTTTCTGTGCCACCACCCATAGGTTGAAAAACACCAATTCTCATATCATGACCTGCACTTTCAAGTTCATTCTCTAATTTTGTCATCATTTGAGTAAATGCCATAGGATCAGATAGATTAACTCTCCAGAGTCTTTCATAACCAGGCCTTAAATCAAATTCTTTTAAAGGTTTCCATGTTACTGAATACATAACCTTTCTTAATTTTTTAAATTCATCTGTTGCTTTAAAAGGATCATATTTTTCAGATGATTGAAAAGCCATTTCTATACTAGGATATGCATTCCATACAAACATTTCTCCAGCATATTGATTACCAGTTTTTGTTACACAAACACCAGCTATGTCTGAACCAATTTGTTCGAAGGCAGTTGAGTTATTCTTCATATAATCAACATATGCATCTAAATCTTTTGCTTTAACATGAAGTGTTGTAAAAGCACCTTCAGGAATATTTGCATTTATTCCAATTGAAAATATTACTAGAAAAGAATATTTAAAAAAAGTTTTACTAATTTTCATAAGTTTATCTCCCTATTGAGTTATTTTTTAATCTTAAAATATAACAAAATAATATTATTTTGTGTTACAAATATATATCTTAACTCTATATATTAATAATGATTTATAAAGACATACTTCAGACGATTGGTAATACTCCATCTATAAAACTTAGAAATATTTCAATCAATGAAACTAATATCTATGTAAAAGCTGAATATTTTAATCCTGCTAGTTCTGTCAAAGATCGCTTAGCTATAAGCATTATTGAAAATGCTGAAAAAAATGGTTCCATCAAGGAAGGTCAAACAGTTGTTGAGGCAACTAGTGGTAATACTGGAATAGGCCTAGCTATGGTGTGTGCTGCTAAAAATTATCCATTAGTAGTAACAATGCCTGATAGTGCATCTATGGAAAGAAGAAAATTAATGAGATTTCTTGGAGCAAAAGTGCTTTTAACGCCTGCATCAGAAGGAGGAACTGGTGCTTATGAAGTCGCAAAAAAATTAGTTCTAAAAAACAATTGGTTTTTTGCAAGACAATTTGAAAATGAAGACAATGCTAATATTCATGAAGAAACAACAGGTATAGAAATATACAATGATTTTAAAGAAATTGGTTTAGATTACTGGGTATCAGGTTATGGAACAGGTGGAACTTTTACTGGAGTTTCAAGAACACTAAGAAGAAAACTACCTAATACCAAGTTAATATTAACTGAACCCGATGTAGCTCCATTATTAGAAAGTGGTACAAAACAAGTTAGAAACGATGATGGATCAGCTGCAAAATCACATCCAGCATGGAACCCTCATCCAATTCAAGGATGGACTACAGACTTTATACCACTAGTCTTGCAAGAATCTATTGATAATAAATATTATGATGAGTTAATTCCAGTATCTGGGGATGATGGACTATATTGGTCACATGAATTAGCTAAAAAAGAAGGAATTATTACGGGAGTTTCAGGAGGATCAACATTTGCAATTGCAGTTGAAGTTGCAAAAAAAGCTAAAAAAGATTCAAACATTTTATGTATGTTGCCTGATACAGCAGAGAGATATATGTCTAGTGTATTATTTGACTCTATTGATCCAGAGATGAATAAAGAAGAATTGAATCTTCTTAATTCAATTTAAATTCTTACAACTTTTTAGCAGGTATTCCTGCAACAGTCGTATCTGGATCTACATCTTTTAAAACTAAACTTCCAGCAGCTACTTTAGAGTTTTTCCCTATAGTAATATTTCCTAGTATGGTGCTTGAAGCAAAGATTGATACACCAGACTCTATTTTGGGATGTCTATCACCTACTTCAAAGCCTTTACCACCAAGTGTAACTCCTTGATAAATAGATACATTTTTATCAATTTTAGAAGTTTCACCAATTACAACTCCGGTGGCATGATCTATCATGACACCGCCTTTTATATCAGCAGCAGGATGTATATCAACACCAAAAACTTCAGATGCTCTATTTTGAAAAAAGAGCGCCATTGTATGTCTATCATCATTCCAAAGACAATTTGCTGCTCTATAAGTAGCTAAACCTTGAAACCCTTTATAGAATAAAATAGGCGTTGAAAAGTATTTACATGCTGGGTCATGATCTTTAAAAAAAATAATATCATTTATTAAATCTTCTTCAATATGATCACATTTATGATAAACATCTAATATAAATTCTTTTATTTTGTTTGATGATAAAGCATCACTATTTAATTTAGATGCCAAAATTGATGCAACAGAATCTATTAAAGAATTTTGAGATAAAATTAAGTCATTAAGATACGGTTCAAGTGACGGCTCAGCATTTATTCTTAGCTTAATTTCATCTTTGATTTTAGGAAAAATATTGTTTTTCATTTATGTATTGTAATTATTAATTTAAATATAAAAAGACTAGTCAATAATATGATATAGGCCAAAGCCCTCTTGAAGTGAAATAATATCGTCTGACTTATTTGAAGACTTAGCTAAATAGTAATCTTTTGCTTCATTCTTAAATAAAATATAGTTTAATAAATCTGTTTCACTCTTAGAATAATCATTTATCTTATTATCAAGACAGAATTTTTTAAATTCCTCTTTAAATGATTTAATGGAAATTTGTGCGTTTTCTTGTGTGGAATCAGTATTTTTTTCAACTTTTTTTAGAAGTTTTGGACAAATTGTTCCTGGTATCTCACCATATTTACCATTAACTAGATCAACAAATTCTTTTGTTAAGGTTTTATATCTTTTTTCATCTAAAACATTCATTAAGGCTTGAGCTCCAAGAATCTGTGAAGATGGTGTGACTAAAGGTACATATCCTACATCTTTTCTTATATTAGGAATTTCATCAATTAAAGCCTTGAGTTTGTCTTTCCTATCTAGATCGGCTAATTGCTTTTCTAAAATACTCAGCATACCACCAGGTACTTGATTAACTAACATATTTATATCAACGCCTCTCATCGAACCTTCATATTCAGTATAGTTCTGTCTTACATTATGAAAATGATCAGAAATTTCAGTTAACAAATTCATATCATAAGGATTATTATCGTTATCATAAATCATAGATATAAAGCTTTCAGTTGCCGTATGTGCATATAAATTACTAAAAGATGATATAGATGTATCTATATTATCAACTCCAGCTTCGTAAGCTTTCAAGTTTGTAGCATCTGATAGTCCGGTTGTTGAATGAGTGTGAAGATATAAAGGTATTTTTAAATTTTTCTTTAATTTTTTAACTAAGTCATAACATACATTTGGTCTTAAAAGTCCAGCCATATCTTTTATAGCTAAAGATGTTGCCCCTAAGCTTTCTATTTCTTTTGCTTTATTTAACCAGTATTTTTCATTATGAACAGGGCTTGTTGTATAACACATTGTTCCTTGTGAGTTATGACCTTCCCTATTAACAAAGTTAATAGATGATTTAATATTATTAACATCATTTAATGCATCAAATATTCTATAAATTTCAATACCATTTTTTGAAGCATTTTTTATAAACAGTGAAATAATTGAGTCATCAAACTCTTTGTAACCAACTAAATTTTTTCCTCTTAATAGCATTTGAAGTTTGGTCTTTTTGAAGTGCTTTTTAAAAATTTTTAATCTATCCCAAGGATTTTCATTTAAAAATCTTAAACAACAATCATATGTTGCCCCACCCCATGCCTCTATAGATGAATAACCTACCTTATCTAACTTTGATAAAACTGGAACCATATCAGCGGTTTTCATTCGAGTTGCAATAAGAGACTGTTGACCATCTCTTAATACTAATTCCGTGATATTTGGCTTTTTGTTTTTCATAAATTGTAATTATTAATTAATATTGAAAGCTCAATATAATAGAGGTTATATTTTATCATAAACATAATATTGCAATGAAAATGCTATTTAATTCTATTTATATTATTATTATGTTTGATAATTTTATATGAGGAGAAAAATATGACTGAATATCAAATATTCAACATGATGTATGTAGGATTTATAAGTAATTCTATGTATTTCGTAGGACTAGTGTTATTAACATGGTTAGGATTTAGAATGGCAAATAATATTTATAACAGTCCAGATGCAAATATGGCTGCAAAAATATTTACTTCTATATATTGCGTACTTGTTGGTGTTCAATTTTTTTATACACAACAAATTGGTGCAGCGATATTAAGCACAGCAGTTACATCATTAGGTGATATAGGAGCCGCTTCAGCTGATAGAATGACAACATATACAGATTCACCATTATCGATAGGTGGAACATTGCAAACATTGTTTGTATTGGTTGTTGTTGTATTCCAACTAGCAATAGTTTGGCAAAAAAAATAATTAATTAACATCAATTATTCGGGGTCTAAATGGCCCCATTTTTATGTTAAAAGATAAAATAATTAGTCAAATAATTTGCATATTGATCTATGCGATATCATTTTATTTATCCTATCTTTTATTACCTGAATCAATTTCATATATATGGATGAAAATAACCTTATGGCATATTTATGCAACTTTATTCATCTATATAGGTAGTTTGATACTTAAGAATTCAAGTCTATATGATCCTTTTTGGTCAGTTGCTCCAGTCCCTATCGTTATATATTTAGCAATAAATTCTGATAATTCTATGTTACTAAAAATATTGGTAACCTTCCCAATCATTTTTTGGGCTGCCAGATTAACTAGGAATTGGCTAATTAGTTGGAAAGGATTTGAACATGAGGATTTTAGATATATAGACTTAAAAAACACCAATATATATAAAGCTGAATTTAATAACTTTTTTGGCATACATTTATTTCCAACGCTAATCGTTAATATATGTTTGTACCCTCTTGTCTTTATATTTTTAAATTCTGTTGAAGTTACTCCTTTTTTATATTTTGCGTCAATTTTTACTTTTATGGCTGTTGTACTTGAAACAGTATCTGATGAACAAATGAGACAGTTTAGAAATAATCCAAATAATAAAGGTAAAACAATGAAATATAAATTATGGAAATATTCAAGACATCCTAATTATTTAGGTGAAATATGTTTTTGGTTTGGTATTTATTTTATGGGATTAAGTTCAAATTTAGCACCAATATGGATAATTATATGTCCATTATCAATGTTGGCATTATTTATATTTGCTTCATGTCCTATGATGGACGAAAGAAGTTTAAAAAATAGAAAAGATTATAAAGAATATATGGAAAAAACATCTCAATTACTTCTTCTTCCACCAAAAAACTAATTTTGAGTTAACTGTATATACATGTAAAATTAAAAATTATGAATGATTCTAATTTTGTTCAAAAATTTATCTGGTTATCTGAAAGAGCTATATTGCTATTAATTGCATTGGCTACTATCTATGCAACTGCATCTGAAATTGTTCGTATTATAGAAGTTGAAGTAGTAAATTTAAGTGATCTATTTCTTTTATTTATATATGCTGAGGTTCTCGGTATGGTTGCAACATTCTATGCAAATAATAGAATTCCAGTAACTTTACCATTAATTATTGCTATGACTGCACTAACAAGAATGATAATTCTTCAAACTAAAGATTTAAATGCAGTTAATATAATTTATGAGGCTACTGGAATATTAATTCTCGCAATATCTGCATATATAATGACTCTTAAAGATAAGATTAGTTTAAAGAAGCTTTTACTTAGAGAGAAGGTCGAGGAATCTGATTTAACTGATTAGGAAATCTTATAGTTTTAGCTCTCCCATAAATTTACACGTTGTATTGAAGTCATCAATAATTTCTGTAATTATTTGTTTAACTGGCTTAATTTCACTTATCAGTCCAGTTGATTGACCGGATAATGCAGGAGCTGCTTCCATATCACCACCAAAATATAAATCTTTGATATTCATTAAAGCAGTCATATCCATTTCTCCTTTTTCGTCAATGTCTTTAGTTAAATTAGTTTTTAATGCTCTAATAACAGGCTTAGATTTTTTATTTAAGATATAAGTTCCATCAATTCCTGATTCAATTATTTTGTTTTTAAAATTATTATGAACAGGACTTTCAGCGCTTGAAACAAACCTTGTACCCATTTGTATTCCTTCAGCTCCAGCAGCAAAAACAGCAGCCATTCCTTTCCCATCAACAATCCCACCAGCAGCAATTATAGGCAAATCTATGTTTTGTTTTATTGCTTGTATCAAAACCAATAAACCAACCTCAACAGGGCTTTTAAAACCACCACCCTCAGTTCCCTCGATAACTAAACCATCAACACCTGCATTTGCTGCTTTTATCGCCCCTTCTAAGCTAGGGACAGCATGATAAACAGTTATACCAGCATCTTTTAATACACCAACATATTTTGTAGGATCACCAGCAGAAGTTGTTACAAATCTAACACCTGATTCAACACAAAATTTAACCATAGAATCATCTTTTAAAAATAATAAAGGTAAGTTAACTCCGAAAGGTTTACTTGTTAGCTTTGACATCATTTGGATTTCTTTTTTACAATTATCAACCTCACCAGATGAGGTTTCTATAATTCCCATTCCACCAGCTTCACAAACCGCTGAAGCAAGTTGGCTTCTTGCAATCCAACCCATAGGAGCTTGAATAATTGGATATTTTGACCCAGTATGATCAGTTACTCTATTCATTTAATAATTGTATCTATAAATTTATAAAATAGAATTTTTATTTAAAGTTATTGACTCAATATTAAATCCCTGTGGATTTCCATTAATAAAATCAATGATTAATTGAGCATATTCTGGCCCAGCTTCCTCCTGAACAAAGTGTCCAGGACCTTTTATAATAATTTCTTGTGCTGTTGGTATACGCTTAAGCAGCTTTACTATTTCAGGATTATTTCCAGTAACTGGGTCGTTATCAGAATTAGCTATTAAAAAGGGCTTATTCCATTTTTCTAGAACATTTCTATAAGCCATTTCATTTTTTCTAATTTCACTAGGAATTAAATAAGGAAAAATTTGTGCTCCGGCTTTATATGATGCATTTGGATATGGAGCTTCGTAAGCAAGACTCTCTTCATCAGATACAGATCCAAGAACCTGCATGATTCCACCAATATCAATATTATCTGTATAGGTTGAATATCTAATCCAATTTGTGAATCCATCACCACCAATAAATTCTTCCCATGATGCGGGACCTTGTAACCATATCGTAAATTTAAATATTGGCCATAATAAGTAACTACGTAAATCGTTTATAAAACCTCTTCCAGTTGCTGGTAAACTCGTATTAGTTGCAATAACTCTATCAAATCTATCAGGTTCCTCTGCTAAAACTCTCAACCCTACTGGTCCACCCCAATCATGAAAATGAGCAGTAATATTATTTAAATCTAGTTCAATAATTAATTGAGTCATTTTATCTACATGCATTTGGTGTGAATAGTCATCTGTCGAGATGTATTTATCTGATTTACCAAATCCAACCATATCTGGTGCAATGACTCTATAACCATTCTTTACAAGAGTAGGAATAATTTTTCTAAATAAATAACTCCATGTCGGTTCTCCGTGAAGTAGGTAAATAATCTGACCATCTTTAGGTCCTTCATCAATGTAATGAATTCTTGTATCACCAATAATTAAGTAATTAGGGCTAAACGGAAAGTCTTTTAAGTCATTAAATCTTTCATCAGGAGTTCTTAATATACCTGGAGAAACTAAATTGAACCTATCATAATTCACGGATGGTTCAGAATTTCTAATATATTGAAGCAATCCTAATGATATAACTAAAATAAAAAATAAAATTGAAAAAAATTTATTCACCAACATTCTCCAGTTATATAATAAAGATAATATATTGCTGTAATAAATGTCAAAGGTAGATTAATTATGAAAGTTAAAAATAAAGTTACGCCAAATGAAGAGCAAATTAATGGCTTTTTAGAAAACCCTGAAATTGGTCCAATATCAATGGTAAATTTACTTAAATATAAAGAAAAGGCAATCTATGATGATGGTCGTGATACAAATCTCTCAGGAGAAGAGGCATATGGTCTTTATGCAGCTGAAGTAATTAATTTAGTAGAAAAATACGGTGGAGAATTTCTATTTGCTGGTAAAGTAAATAGATTAATGCTGGGAGAAGTTGAAGAAATGTGGGATTCAATTGCAATAGCAAAATACCCCAATAGGAAAGCAATGTTTGAAATGACAATGGATCCAGAATATCAAAAAATTCATGTTCATAGAGATGCTGGATTAGAGGGACAGCTTAATATAGAAACGATTTAAAAAAATATGAAGAAAATATTAATATTAACAAGTTGTGTGGTATCAATATTTATTATTGGCCTAGTATCATTAAACTCTCATTCACTTCAAGACAGAATCTTAAATATTGGTTTAAAAAATATACTATCTAGCGCAGAGCCTTTTTTAGATAAAGAAGATACATTAAAAGTTGTTATTTGTGGTTCAAGATCCCCCCTTCCATCTCCTGGAAGAGCTGAATCATGTGTCCTCGTAGAAGCTGGTGATGATATATACATTTTCGATTTAGGTAATGGTAGTGTTAATAACCTTACTCAATACCAATTGCAATGGCCAAATGTAAAAGCAGTCTTGATAACACATATGCATTCAGATCATATGGCTGATTTACCAGATGCCCATCTTCAATCATGGATTCAAGGAAGAAATTCACCATTAAAAGTTTATGGTCCAGAGGGAATAAATCTTGTTACTAAGGGATTTGAACTAGCATACTCAGCAGATTATCAATACAGAAATGAACATCATGGAGATGATATGCTACCAATGAGTATTGCAGGATTTAGTGCAATCCAAATTATAGACAATCAATTTATTCCAAATGATACTCCAGGATTAGAAATTTTACCGTTTGTAGTTGATCATTATCCAGTAAATTCAGCTTTTGGTTTTAAAATATCATACAAGGGTAGAACGGTAGTTATCAGCGGGGACACTATTCATGATGGAAGCGTTCTAAATTATTCAAAAGATGTTGATCTATTAGTGCATTCGGCTATATCAATAGATATAGTTGAAAGAATGAGAGGACTTGCTCCAATACCTCAAATGGACAAAATACTATTTGATATTCAAGACTATCACACAAGCATAGAGGAAGCAGGTGAAATTGCTAGAGATGCTAATGTAAAACATTTGCTCATTTACCATTCGATACCAACACCTCGAAATGCTTTAATGGAAAGAGTATTTTTTAGACCTATTGAAGGAATATTTAATAACTATACACTTTCTGATGATGGAACAAGAGTCATTATGCCTGTTGGAAATAATGAAATTATTATAGATCAAATAAATTAATGGTTTTACTACCTTCAAAGTTAAACAATGAATACAAAGGTTTAAAAGTAGCTATATATGGTTTATATCCAATATTTGCAATTTATATTTTTAGATCACTGGTACATTTTTTAGCAGAAAGTTCAGGTCTTGTTGGTATCGCAACGATTAAAGAGTTTCCTGTTATTAATGGTTTAGATCCTAATATACTTGTTTACTTATTTGCATCTCTATGGGGTGCTACGCAAGTGTCATTAACAATTATTTTATTAATTTTATTTATAAAGTATAAAAATTTAATACCATTAATATATTTGATTTGTCTTCTAGATCAATGTTTCAGATTAATTTCAGGTTATCTACATCCACTAACTGAGGATTACTACATTAATACACCGCCAGGTGTTATTTCTAACTTACCATTTTTAATATACATAATTATTATGTTTTGTTTATCATTAAAAAAAGGAGGTCAACAAAATGATTGATTTTTATTTTTCTTATCGAAGTCCATATTCATATTTAATATTACCAAGAATGTTAAAGCTAAAAAATGAATATAATGTTGATGTTAACTTTAAAATTGTATATCCAATAGCAATACGATTACCTGAATTTTTTAGAAAAAAAAATATATTATATTTTGCATCTGTAATGGTAGATATTAAAAAAAAGGCAAAAAAACTTAATATGTCATTAAATTTACCAATCAAACCAGATCCAATAAAACAAAATACTATTACTGGTAAGATTTCAGACAATCAACCATATATCTTTGACGTATGTCATATGGGACAACTTATGTGTAATAGAGGTAAAGGTATGGAATTTGCTTATGAATTATCTAAAGCCATATGGAGTGTAAAAAATTGGAATAGTGATCAAATATTAGAAAATGTTTTTACAGAATTTGGTGAGGATCTTCAAGAAGTAAGAGATTCCATAAAGCAACATGAATCACAGTTAATTGAAGAAATAGAGATAAACCAGATAGATCAAAAGGAAGCGGGACATCATGGAGTGCCTCTAAATGTTTACAATGGAAATTATTATTTTGGTCAAGATACTCCTTTTGATGAATTAATAGAAGAATTAATAAAAGATGGTGTAATAAAGGAATTTTAGTGGAAGTTTTAAGAACAGACGATAAATACTTTAAGGAAATTAAAGGTTATCCATTTGCTCCTATTTATACAAATATATCTGCTGAGGATGGCACTGAGATAAGGATTCACCATATTGATGAAGGGCCTAAAGATGGCCCAATACTTCTTGCTATGCACGGTCAACCAGTTTGGAGTTATTTATATTCCAAGATGATTCCTATACTCAATAATGCTGGAATAAGAGTAATAGCTCCAGATCTTGTTGGATATGGTAAATCAGACAAACCAAGTTCTAGAGATGACTACAGCTATCAAAATCAAGTTGATTGGATGAATCAATGGTTGGTAAAGAACGATTTATATAATTTAACTTTTTTCGGCCAAGATTGGGGAGGTCTTATTGGTTTGAGAATGATAGTTGATAATGATGAAAGGTTTACCAAGGTATCAATGGGTAATACTGGCCTACCCTATATGCCTAATACTCCTTCAGATGTAATAAAGGAGGTTAAAAAATTTAGAAAGAGCAATATAAAACTCACCCCTATGAGTATGGCAAAAGAAATAAGAAAAATGGATTCAGGTAAATTACATCCAGCACTGAAATTTATGTACTGGCAAAAGTTTTGTTGGGATACTAAAAATCTACCAGTAGGTCTAATTAATTCACTTATGATGGAAAAAAGACCTAAAAAAGTTATAAGAAATCATTATATTTTATATTCACTTGGTTTAGAAAAATTATCACCATATATCAATGATTTAATGAAGGCTTATGAAGCACCGTATCCATCATCTGAATATAAAATGGGTCCTAGAGCAATGCCTAGCCACGTTCCTATTATTCCTGATCAATCCCTTAATGCTCAAAAAAAAGCTAGAGAGTTTTTTAATAAAACTGATAAGCCATTTCTTTCTGTATTTGCCGGTGATGATCCTGTTACAAATGCTATGGAAAAAGATGTATTAAATATGGTGCCTAATGCAATAAGTGTCCCAAATATAGGTGGTGGACATTTTTTTCAATGGACTAAATCAAAAGAATTATCTAAAGTAATCATAGATTTTATTAAAGATAAATTATGATAGAACTATATACAGCCCCTACTCCTAATGGACATAAGGTCTCATGCACACTTGAGGCACTTAAAATGGAATACAAAGCAATTTTAGTTAATCTTGGAGAAGGAGATCAGAAAAAACCTGACTTTTTAAAAATTAGTCCAAATGGAAGAATTCCTGCAATTATCGATACAGAAAACAATTTATCTATATTTGAGTCAGGAGCCATAATGATTTACTTAGCAGATAAAGCTAATAAATTAATAAGTTCTGATCCAATTAAAAGAGCTAAAGTTAATGAGTGGTTAATGTTTCAAATGGGTGGAGTTGGTCCAATGATGGGTCAAGCTAATGTTTTCTTTAGATATTTTCCAGAAAAGATACAGCCTGCTATTGATAGATATCAAAATGAATCTAGAAGATTATTTGAAGTATTAAATACTCATTTAGAAAATAATGAATGGTTGGCAGGTGATTATTCAATAGCAGATATAGCTAACTGGTGTTGGGTTCGAACTCATAAATGGTCAGGAGTTTCAACGGATGGATTAAACCACCTGGAAAGATGGAAAAATGCAATGTATGAACAACCAGGAATGCTTAAAGGTATTAAAGTTCCCATAGAAATTAATATCGATAAAGAATTAAAAGATAAAGATAAAACTAAAGAATTTATTAAAAATGCCCAAAAAATGGTAAAAAAATAAGGAGAAATAATGATTAAACTATACTTAACACCTAGTACAAGAGCTGGAAGAGTTGCATGGCTTCTAGAAGAGTTAAAACTAGAGTATGAACTTGAGGTGTTACCTTTTTCAAAAGAAGGTCTTAAATCACCTGAACATAGAGCCAGACATGCTCTTGGAAGAGTTCCTGTTATAGAAGATGGAGATATATCTATTTTTGAATCTGGGGCAATAATTCAATATATATTAGATAAGTACGGTGATAATGGTTTAAAACCAGATGTTCAATCTAACGAATATCCATACTATCTTCAGTGGCTGCATTACTGCGAAGGAATGGTAATGCCTCCAATGAATCAAATTGTAGTTCACACAGTCTTGCTCCCTCCTGATAGAAGAGATGAAACGGTATTAAGTCAAGCTAAGAATTTATTATCTAAATCATTAAATCCTGTAAATGCTAACCTTGAAGGTAAAGATTATCTTATCGGTGAATTTTCAGCAGCGGATTGTATGTTAGGTCATTCATGCTTTATGGCTAATAGATTTGGTGCAGTAAATGAGGATATGGAAAATATCAAAAGATATGTTTCTAATATTGAATCCAGGCCAGCATTTCAAAAAGCAATTGCATTAGGCACTGAATCCAATGATCCATTAGGATAATTATTAATGACTAAACCTATCAAAGTATTTGGTAATTCTGGGTCGCCCTATACACAAAAAATATTATCTCTTCTGAGATATAGAAATATTCCATATACGGTTTCATGGGGTGATGTAATTCATAATTTATCTATGCTTAATATTGATCCTCCTAAACCTGTTCTATTACCAACAATGATTTTTGATAATGATGGTGAAATATTATGTAAAACAGATACAACTCCAATTATTAGATATCTTGAAGATTTATATAGTGAAAAGTCTGTTATTCCAAATTCCCCTACCCTTAGCTTTCTTAATTATCTACTTGAAGATTTTGCTGATGAGTGGACAACAAAGTATATGTTTCATTATCGATGGCATTTTAAAGATGATGCTGAAAACGCTAAAAAAATGTTAGTCCTTCAACATAAATTAAATATTGATGATGACTCTATGCATGAATTTGGTAATCATATTGCTGATAGACAAATTAATAGATTATGGGTCGTTGGTTCTAATAATGAAACGGCTGAGCTAATTGATCAAAGTTATAAACGTTATTTATCATCATTGGAGAATCATCTATCTAATTCTTCTTTTATGTTTGGACAAAGACCTTCATCATCAGATTTTGCATTATATGGTCAATTGACTCAATTAGTAGGTTTTGACCCAACACCAAGAGACATAGCAATCAAAATTTCACCAAGGACAATGGCTTGGGTTAATATCATGTCTGATTTATCAGGGTTACATGATAAAGGTGGAATTGGAGAATTTTTTGGTGTTAAAAATCAAAATTCTGATAAGTCATCATCAATTAATTATTTTCAATCAAATGACTATGGATGGAATGAATTAGATAATCTTCCCAAGTCTTTAAAAGATTTATTTATAGAAATTGGAAGAGTATATATTCCATGTCTTATTAGCAATGCTGAAGCACATAAAAAAGGCGAAGATGTATGGGAAACCAAAATTGATGAATCAAAGTGGAAACAAAAAACATTCCCGTATCAAGTTAAATGCTTAAATTGGATTAAAGATGAATTTAATAAATTATCAGATATAGATAAGAATGATGTAACTGATTATCTTAAAGGAACAGGTTGTAATAAAATTCTAAGTTAGTCTCTCAGATCTATAGTGATAGAAAAATAGTATTGTTGAAAGAGCAGTTAATAAATGCCAAAAACCATGGGCTTGGAATATCGAATCTGGATTGCATGAATCATTGTCTGGAACACCAGTTAACCATATTGCAAAGGCACTCATGTATGCTACCATCCCGGCAAAATACCATCTATAAGTTCTAATTCCCTTGGGTTTTTGATTTGCTAAAAGACCAGGTAACCAAAAGAATATAATCCACCAATATTCACCAATATTTGCATATACCTCCGCTGGAAATGTTCCAAATAACATTAAAACTAAGAAGCCAACAAAACCAGATAAGAATCTCATATTTGGTGACCAAAATTTATATAAAAATTCACTTATTACCCATAGGCCAATTGAAACACCAAATAAGCTTAATCCTATCCCCATTCCATCACCAAAAAGACCTCTCATAACAGCATAAAAAATAACTATTGAAAAATAAACCTTCATAAAAGTATTAACTGTCCAATTAGACATTTTATAAATGTTATAAAGCCAAGGGATAATAATATACATGACCATACTTAGATTATCTGCCCATCCACCCCATTCAGTATTTGTACCATGCATCATCATTGAGCCAGGTCCTAAGTAGACTACACAGACACCATATAAGATAGTTATATTATTTAAACCAGAAAAATCATTAAAGGAAGTTTCATTTGATAATTTGTATAAGATATATAGTCCAACTACCATAAATCCCAAATTACTTATTGTATTAATTGGTTCTCTAAATGGTCCATCACTTATTCGTTCACACCATCTAGATGCTTCTCCGATAACAGCCAATGAATCAACAGATTGGATAATTTGAAAATAACTTAATAAGTAAAAGCCTATTAGAAAGAAAATACTTACTAACAGTGCAATTATGAAGCTATTTTCTTTTTTTAAAATTTTATTCAATATTTATATATTATAGAGCCGAATCTAGTTCAGGTAATGCATTAAATAAATCTGCTACAAGCCCATAATCTGCAACTTGGAATATTGGTGCATCCTCATCTTTATTAATTGCAACGATAACTTTAGAGTCTTTCATGCCAGCTAAATGTTGAATCGCTCCTGATATACCTACAGCAATATATAAATCTGGTGCTACAATTTTACCAGTTTGACCAACTTGATAGTCGTTAGGAACAAAACCTGCATCAACCGCTGCTCTTGAAGCACCAACAGCGGCACCCAATTTATCAGCAATTGAATCCAATAAATGGAAGTTATCACCTGACTGCATTCCTCTTCCACCTGATATAACAATATTTGCTGCTGTAAGTTCTGGTCTATCGCTTTGAGCTAATTCCTCTCCAACAAACTTGCTTATTCCTGATGAGCCTTCATCATTAATATCAACAACTTCAATACCTGAGTTATTTAATGTTGCAGAATCAAAAGCTGTTGATCTAACTGTAATTATCTTAACTGCATCGTTTGATTTTACAGTTGCTATGCAGCTGCCAGCATAAATTGGTCTTTTAAAAGTATCTGCAGATTCAACAGATATAATGTCTGATATTTGTTGTGAATCTAATTTTGCAGATATTCTTGGCATTAGATTCTTACCAAAAGTTGTTGCTGGAGCTAAAATATGAGTATATCCATCAGAGTTAGCTATAATTAATGATGATAAATCCTCAGCAATAGAATTAGAGTAACTATCACTATCGCATGTAAGGATTTTACTCACTCCATCGATTGTTTGTGCTTCTTCAACAACAGAATTCATGTTTGAACCAGCAATCAACAGTGATATCTGGCCGTCAAGCAAAGAAGCAGCTGTTATCGTATTTAATGTTGAGCCCTTTAAATTACTATTATCATGTTCTGCTATTACTAAAATACTCATTGAATCACCTTGGCTTCATTTTTTAATTTATCAACTAGTTGTTCAACTGTTTCAACTATAATTCCAGCCTCTCTTGAAGGTGGAAGCTCAACAGATAATAATTCTGATCTTGGATCAACATCAACACCTATATCAGCAACAGGTATTATGTTTAGTTCTTTTTTCTTTGCTTTCATAATATTTGGAAGTGATGCATATCTTGGTTCATTTAATCTAAGATCGGTTGTAATAATTGCAGGAATATTTAATTCAAGTGTCTGAAGACCTCCATCTATTTCTCTTGTTACTTTTACAGATGACTCCTCAATAACTAATTCAGACGCATTTGTTGCTTGAGGATAATCAAGCAAAGCTGCTAACATTTGACCAGTTTGATTATTATCTCCATCAATAGCTTGTTTACCTAAAATTATAAGATCGGGTTTTTCATCTTCAGCTACTTTTTGAAGAACTTTTGAAATAGCTAAAGGTTCTAAAATTGAATCAGTTTCAATTAATGTAGCTCTATCAGCCCCCAATGCTAATGCAGTTCTTAATTGTTCCTGAGAGTCTGATTTACCTACAGAAATTGCAACTACTTCTGTTGCTTTACCTGATTCTTTTAATCTTACGGCTTCTTCTAATGCAATTTCACAAAATGGATTTACTGCCATTTTTACATTATTTAAATCGACATTTGAATTATCAGATAATGGCCTTACCTTAACGTTATAGTCGACAACTCTTTTAATTGGAACTAGAATTTTCATATCTTTATATTTTATATAAATGGTACTTATAAGAGGCTATAATTGTAATGTATTTAGGTTACAAATTACAATAATTTAAAAAGGATCTTATGCACAGAGAAACTATGGAATATGACGTTGTAATTGTTGGAGGAGGTCCTTCAGGACTTGCTGCAGCTATTAAATTTGCCCAACTTAATCAAGAAAACAATACCAACTACTCTATTTGCCTTTTAGAAAAAGGTTCTGAAATCGGAGCTCACATATTATCAGGCAATGTTTTTCAACCCAATGCACTAGATGAATTGATTCCGAATTGGAAAGAGTTAAATGCACCTCTCAATGTGCCTGTAAAAAAAGATAAAATTTATTATCTTTTGAAGAATATAGGTATACCTGTTCCGCCATTTTTGATGCCTGAAATGAATAATCATGGTAATTACATCATTAGTTTAGGTAATCTATGTAGATGGCTTGGTGAACAGGCAGAAAATTTAGGTGTTGAAATATTTCCTGGTTTTCCTGCTAGTAAACTTTTAATTGAAAATGATGAGGTCGTTGGTGTTCAAACAGGTGATATGGGTATCTCAGAGTCTGGTGAAATGAAACCGGGAAATGAACCAGGTATTAATATTAAAGCTAAACTGACAATACTTGGAGAAGGATGTCGTGGTCATTTAGGTAAACAAGTTATAAATAAATTTAATTTATCTGATGGAAAAGATCCTCAACATTATGGTATTGGTTTTAAGGAAGTATGGAAGATTGATCCAAAATTACATGAAGAAGGATTAGTAATACATACTAATGGTTGGCCTACTCCAGATATAGCTGCTGGTTCATATTTTTATCATGGTGAAAATAATGAAGTATATATTGGTTTTGTTATACCATTGGATTATAAAAATCCTCACCTTAGTCCATTTGATGAATTTCAAAGATGGAAAACACACCCCTCAATAAAAAAATATCTTATTGGAGGTGAAAGGTTATCCTATGGTGCAAGGGCTCTTATAAAAGGTGGTCTTCAATCTTTACCGAAAATGGAATTTCCAGGAGGTTTGTTAATTGGATGTAATGCAGGAACCTTAGTTTTTTCAAAAATAAAAGGTTCACATACTGCAATGAAATCTGGTGAAATAGCTGGAAAGCACGCTTTTGATACACTACAAAATAATATTTCAGTCGACTTTGATTCTAAAATAAACGAATCATGGATTTATACAGAGCTATACAAATCTAGAAACTTTGGCCCAATATTTCATAAATTTGGTGCTCTAATTGGCGCAGCAGTAAATGTCATTGATCAATTTATATTTAGAGGTAAATTACCTTTTACAATGAGTCATCCTACACCAGATTATGCATGCTTAAAAAAGGCAGATGATATGCCAAAAATAGATTATCCAAAACCTGATGGAGTTTATTCTTTTGATAAACTATCTTCTGTATATTTATCTAATACAAATCATGAAGAAGATCAGCCATGTCATCTACAATTAGTTGATCCAACTATACCTATTAGTGTAAATCTACCAATGTATGATGAACCTGCTCAAAGATATTGCCCAGCAGGAGTTTATGAAGTTGTCGAGAAAGATAATGAAAAAAAATTCGTTATAAATGCTCAGAATTGTGTTCACTGTAAGACATGTGACATAAAAGACCCTTCACAAAATATTAATTGGGTAAGCCCTGAAGGACCAGGTGGGCCGAATTATCCAAATATGTAGTTACAAATGTTATATGAATTATAAATTTTTAATAGTTACTTCATTATTTATAACATCATGTTCAAATATTGAAGTTTCAAACAATGAAATTAATAAACCATTAGTAGTTGACGAAAATATAAAATTTATTAATTTCCTTAATGAAGAGTGGGATAAAACTTTAAATAATAATCCTTTATTCGCTTCATATGTTGGTGATAAAAGATCAAATAACAAAATAAATTCAAATAGTATTGAACAATATTTAGATGAATATCAGTCTAATATTGAATCTTTAAAAAATTTAAAAGAAATTAATATTTTAAAATTAACTGAAGATAATGTATTGAACTATAAGCTTTATGAATTTGATATTACGAGAGAAATTGAGGAAGCAAATTTCCCCACTTACTTCCTTAGAATTAATCAAAGAGGAGGTATACAAAGTTTTTACGAAACTGGAAATAGACTTGTATATTCATCAAGTAAAGATTATTACGACTGGTTATCGAGACTAGATCAATTTTCACAAAATATTAATAACTTTTTAGATATAAATAAAGAAGGTCTTGAAAAAGGTATTACTCAGCCAAAAATGATAACTGAAGGTGTTGTCAAACAAATACAGGCAATTATTGATTCTGATATAGAGAATAATCCCTATATGAAAGTATTTACAAATGCTGATGAAAATTTAATTAACTCCACAGATAAAAATGAACTTATAGAGTTAGCAGAAGAAATTATTTTAAATAAAATTATTCCTGCATATATAGATTTAAATGAATTTTTAATAGAAGAATATCTGCCAAATTCTAGAGATTCTATTGGTATTAGCGAAGTACCAGGTGGAAAACAATATTATGAATATTTAGCCAGATTTTATACAACAACAGAACTTACACCCGATGAAATACATCAGATAGGATTAGATGAGATTAAAAGAATTCGTTCTGAAATGGATAATATTATTGATCAAGTTGGATGGGAGGGAGATTTTAATTCTTTTCTAAATTATTTAAGAACAAGCCCAAGGTTTTATTATGATAATTCTGAAGACTTGTTTAATGCATATCTAATCATGTCTAAGAAGATTGATCCGCTATTAACAAAGATCTTTAAAGTTTTTCCAAGAGCTCCTTATGGTGTGATACCAATCCCAGATGAATCAGCTCCTTTTACAACTACTGCCTATTACAATAGCCCTAGTCCAGGAAGACCTGGTTATTTTTATGCGAACTTATACAAACCAGAATCAAGGCCTAAATATGAAATTCCTGTGTTAACAGTTCATGAAGCAGTACCCGGTCATCATTTTCAAATATCAATTGCCCAAGAATTAGAAAATGTACCGTCTTTTAGAAAATATCAAGGAATAACTGCATTTGTTGAGGGATGGGGTTTGTATAGTGAAGAACTTGGTGAATTTATGGGTATTTATGATGATCCATATGATAAATTTGGACAACTTACATATGACATGTGGAGAGCTATAAGATTAGTCGTTGATACAGGAATGCATTATAAGAATATGACTAGAGATGAAGCAATAAATATATTTGTTGAAAATTCAGCAAAGTCTATTCTAGATATTAATAATGAGGTTGACAGATATATTGCATGGCCTGGACAGGCTCTTGCATACAAAATAGGACAATTAAAAATATTGGAGCTAAGGAACAAGTCAGAAAAAATGTTAGGTGATAAATATGATATAAAAGATTTTCATCATGAAGTTTTAAAAAGGGGCTCTTTACCATTAGATTTATTAGAATTTTATATAGATCAATGGATTGAAACTACTTTGAATTCTTAGAACGTCTACATCTTTCACTGCAATAAATTACATCTTCCCAGTTTTTTTCCCATTTCTTTCTCCATGCAAAAGATCTCTTACAAACAGGACATTCTTTAGATTTTAATTTAAGTTTTTTATGCAACTTTACCAATTATATGATTTATTTGATTACTAGGAATATATAGAAAATTATTATCTATAAACTCTTTCTCTAAAGCCAGATCAACTAACTTATAGTATGTATTTCTATTAAAAAATCCTTCGATATTGCTTCTTACATTTACTAATGGTATTAATGAATCGTTATGGTTTATTAATCTTGTGGTATTAGTCTTATCTAAAATAAATTGAAAGTTTAAATTTGTTATAAGTTTAACTTTTTCATCATTAACTTCAAAATCAATTATTTTATATGGAGCCAACTCAACCTTAACAGGAACTTTAAGGTTGAGTTGGCTCCATATAAAATAAT
>Ga0209036_1000032_pt1 | contig 49939 bp, 47 predicted proteins | sample MarorgKNORR_S2LV_3_FD_188222 | JGI IMG/M metagenome (GOLD analysis project Ga0209036, IMG submission 188222) | Marine microbial communities from the Southern Atlantic Ocean, analyzing organic carbon cycling - DCM_A/KNORR_S2/LV (SPAdes) (version 2) | ecosystem: Environmental > Aquatic > Marine >... | reverse complement strand
TTTTCACTATATATTACATCATATTACAAATATGAAAAAAAGTAAAGCATATATTAACTTTAACAAAAAATATGATTCGATTTGATACTAATAATTATGAATATAATAAATCAAGCCCTATTGGGGTTTATATTATTCATGGATTTTCAAATACAACTTATGAAGTAAAGGAAATTGCAAAATTTCTTGGAGACCAAGGGTTTCATACTATTGCAAATAATCTTCCAGGCCATGGAACAACCGTTGAAGAATGCAATAGAGTGAAATATCAAATGTGGATTGAACATGTGATGCAAGATATAGCAAATTTAATTTCAATATCTGAAAGAACATATGTTATTGGTTGCAGCATGGGTGCTAACTTAGCCTTATATCTTGCCTCTATCTTCCCTTTAAGTGGTTGCATTGTTGGAGGCACAGTTTTAAAATTTAATAATCCATTCACTATTCATATAACTAATAGATTATTATGTAAAATTATAAAATTTTCTCAAAAAAAAATTAAAAATGATTCTAATATTAAATATTATGGTTATTCATCATATCCACTAATTGCTTTAAACGAAATGAGAAAACTAACAAGGAAAGTCATAAGTAAATTACCGAAAGTCAAAAGTCCACTTTTAATTATTCACACAGAATCTGATAGATTATCTTTAAAGGAAAATGTTGATTTAGTTTACGATAAAACGAGTTCAGAAATTAAACAAAAGTTTTTTATTAAACATGCACACCATAACTTATTTGATGAAAATCCGGATCAAGAAGAAATTTTTAATGAAGTATTAAAATTTATTTCTAAACATTAAATTTGAAGAAAATAACATCACCATCTTTAACAATATACTCTTTTCCTTCTTGTCTGACTTTTCCTGCACTTTTAATATTCTGCTCTGATTCATATTGTTCTAAATCTTTAACAGTATAAATTTCTGCTTTTATAAAACCTCTTTGAAAATCTGTATGAATTACTCCGGCAGCTTCAGGTGCAGTTGATCCTTTCTTAATTGTCCAAGCTTTTATTTCTTGAACTCCAGCAGTAAAAAAAGTTTCTAAACCTAATAATGAATAACATGATAAAATTAATTGATCAAGGCCCGAAGATTTCAAATTATATATTGATAAGAAATCTTCCTGATCATCCATATTCAAGTTTGATATTTCCATTTCGATATTTCCACATAATCTCAAGGACTCTGATAAATTTTCTTTAGCAAATTGATTAACTATACTAGAATATTCATCATTTGATTTTGAAATATTATCCTCGTCAACATTAGATAAATAAATAGTTGGTTTTTTTGTTAACAAGAATAAACTTGCAATGAATTGTTCTTCTGGTTCATTTAGAGTAATATTTTTAACCATAACCCCATCATTTAACGATGAATACACCTTATTTAACACGTCCAACTCGAACTTAGCTTGCTTATCGCCTGATTTAACTATTTTTTGTTTTTTATTAATCTGCTTATCCAAAGAATCTAAATCTTTAATAATTAACTCTGTTTCAATAATACCAATATCGCGAATTGGATCAATACTACCCTCAACATGTGCAATATCATCATTATCAAAACATCTAACGACATGTACAACAATATCCACATTACGAATATGTGATAAAAATTGATTTCCCAAACCTTCACCTTGACTAGCTCCCTTTACTAACCCCGCTATATCTACAAATTCTATAGAAGTTGGTATAATTTTATCCGATTGAATATATTTATTTATTACATTTAAACGTTTATCTTTTACAAGTACAGATCCAACGTTAGGATCAATTGTACAAAAAGGATAATTATTTGCGGGTATTTTTGCATTAGTTAATGCATTAAATATTGTTGACTTTCCAACATTTGGTAATCCTATTATTCCAACTTTCATAAATCCTTTATTTTTTATTTTTATAATTTAAAACAGTCTACTATTTCATAGTTAGTATATAATGTTTAATTTAATAATATAATATTAAAGGAATATAAAATGAATAATTGGGCAGTAATTTTAGGATCCTCTAGTGGTATTGGTAGACAATGTGCAATAGAATTAGCAAAAAATAAAATTAATATTTTTGGTGTTTATTTAAGAAAACCAAAAAACTACATTGAAGAATTATCAGATGAAATTAAATCTTACGGAGTAAAAGTAAGATTTTTAAAAATGAATGCTGCAAATGAATCTAATAGATTAGATGCAATAAATCAACTTAAATCTCTTGATAATGTTAATGTTAAAATATTTATTCACTCATTAGCATTTGGCACATTAAAACCCATGATTGATAATGAAGAAAATAATCAGTTAAAACAAAAGCAAATTGAAATGACCACTGATGTTATGTCACATTCATTAATTTATTGGGCTCAAGATTTATTTAATAATAATCTTTTTAATAAACACTCTCAAATTATTGCAATGACAAGCGCAGGTGGGAATAAACAATGGAAAAATTATGGCGCTGTATCTTTAGCAAAATCTTCTCTAGAGTCTGCAATAAGACAATTGGCTTTAGAACTTGCTCCGCATCAAATTGCATGCAACTCTATCGAAGCTGGAGTAACGTTAACTGCAGCACTTGAAAAAATTCCTAATTTTCAATCTATGGTTGATAGTGCATTAAATATAAATCCACATAAACGACTCACATTACCAGAAGATATTGCCAATGCAGTTATAATGCTTTATAAACACAATTCAAGCTGGATTACTGGCAACACCATTAAAGTTGATGGAGGGGAAAGTTTATGATTATTGATATTTTTTTACCTGTATCTCTTATGTTTATAATGTTTACTTTAGGTATTGGACTTACAGTAGAAAATTTTAAAAATATTATTACACAACCCAAAGCTCTTATTCTAGGTCTTGTAAACCAAATGCTACTCCTTCCTTTAGTTGCTTTTTTTATTTTAATTATTATAAAATTGCCAAGTGAAATGGCGGTGGGTATGATGATTCTTGCATGTTGTCCAGGAGGTGTAACATCTAATATGCTTACAAAATTAGCAAAAGGTGATACTGCTTTATCAATCTCTTTCACTGCAATTGTAAGTATTATTTCGGTAATTACTCTTCCAATTATAGTTAGTTTTTCGATGCAATATTTTCTAGGTTCTAACGTACCAAGTATAAATATTTTATCTTTAGGTATGACAATGTTTTGTATTACTACTATTCCCGTAGGAATAGGTTTATTCATTAATACAAAATATCACGATTTTTCTGTTTCTTTATCTATTATTGCAAATAAAATTTCTACTATTTTATTTGTTATTATAATCGCTGGAGCACTAACAAGTGAATGGGAAGCGTTTATTAATAATTTAAATTTATTAGGACCAGCTATAATTGCTTTAATTTTTTTAATGTTATTTATTGGTTATTCTAGCGCATCTTTATTTAATCTTAATAAAGAAAAATCAATAACAATTGCAATTGAATCTGGTATACAAAATGCAACAGTCGGCATAACAATTGGAAACTTAATTTTTAATCAAGATACTGGTCTATCTATATTAAGCTTACCCTCAGGTGTATATGGTATTTTAATGTATTTAGTATGTTTACCTGTTGTATTTTTAATTTTAAGAAATATAAAATAATAATAATTATTTTATCTCTTTTTGAATCAACCCTATTATTTCTCTGTACTCTTTGTTAGGAATAAGGTTAAAAGCATAATTTGCATCTGCCAGGGCTTTGTCAAACATCCCTAGTTTTGAATATGTTATTGCAAGATTATAATGGGTTTGAGCTAATAATTTAATATCATCATATGATTTATTACTCTTTGACATATAATAAAATTTTGATTTGTTAAACTCAAGAATTGCTTCATTAAACATTTGCCAATCATAATAATGAATTCCTCTTTCCATAGATAGTTCCCCATCACTTTTACATGAAAAAAGAAATAAAACTAAAATAATATATAGGTAGCGGATCATATTTATAAATTAAACATTTTATAATATTAAAATCTATTATAATTCTTTAACAACATTTCTAACGCCATCAAGTAAATTATTAATTTGAATCTCGTTTATTGTTAGTGCAGGGGCCAATCTTATCGTAGTATGATGAGTTTCTTTAGCATAAATACCTTGATTTAAAAGTGCTACAGAAATATGATGGCCATCTAAACTAGGCTCATCAAACATTTCAAAAGCTGTCAATAAACCTTTACCTCGAACTTCTTTTATTTTATCTGGAAAATCATTTTTGATTACATTTAATCCATCCATTAATTGCTTACCTCTAACCCTAGCATTTTTTGCTAAATTCTCCTCAACAAGAGTCTTAATTGCATAAATTCCTACAACAGATGCAAGAGGATATCCACCAAAAGTTGAACCCTCAGAACCTGGTGTTAAAGTTCCTATAACATCATCTCTACCTGCAACAAAAGATATAGGTAAAATTCCTCCTCCTGTTGCCTTTCCACATCCCATTAAGTCAGGTTTGACATTATATAATTGATGTGCAAAATTTTCACCTGTCCTACCATACCCAGTTTGTACCTCATCAAATGCTAATAAGATATTATGTTTTTTACATAATTTTGAGACTTCAGGCCAATATTGATCATCAGGTACAATCACTCCAGCTTCACCTTGAATAGGTTCTACAGAATATGCTGCAATATACTCTCCTTTTTTTTCAAATAAATCTTTAAGTGCATCTAAATCGTTAAATGGTACTAATTCTATTCCTGGAACAAAAGGACCAAAAGATTTTCTTGCATCTGGATCATCTGACATTGAAACTGCAGATACAGATCTTCCATGAAAATTCCCAGTTGCACCTACCACTATAGCTTTATTTTCAGGAATTTTTTTTACTTCATATCCCCATCGCCTACACAATTTAAAAGTTAGCTCCCAAGATTCAACACCTGCAACTTTAGGTACTACGCGGTCCATCTTTGTAAATGATGATACAGCTAATAAAAATGCACTCATATATTTGTGACGTATTGATCTTGGAACTGTTGGTAATTTTTCTTCTGACAAATGATGAATTACGGCATCAACAATTGTTTGATTTAATTGTCCTTGATTAACAGCAGAATAGCAACATAAACCATCAAGCAATTCTGACTCAATATATTTTTCAATATTTGTATTGCTTGGTTTTCGGCAAATCAATGTTGAAGAATCTTTTACATGAGAAACAACTACGTCTTCAAGAGGACTGTAATTATTTCCACCGTGTGTTTTTTCTATTTTCTCATGATCTCCTGGTGATAAATCACCGATTCTAACACTATTAATTGTTAAATCATCACCATAACCCTTAATGCTAACCTTACCGTCCATTGTTTTTCCTTTGTTTTATTAATTTAGAAATTAGAAATGCAATTTCTAAACTTTGTTCATTATTTAATCTTGGATCACAAGCCGTCTCATATCTTAAATCTAAATCTTTATCTTTAATATCATTAATACCACCTAAACATTCCGTTACATTTTCGCCTGTAAGCTCAATATGAACACCTCCTGGTATTGTGTTAGAGCTCATATGAATATTAAAAAAAGCCTCTAATTCGTTTATAATTGTTTTAAGTTGTCTTGTTTTATAACCATTTTGTGATTTAATCGTATTACCATGCATAGGATCACAAAACCATATAATTTCATGACCATAATATTTAACTTTTTCAATAATTTTAGGAAGCATTTTTTCAATATTTTTTTCACCTAATCTAACAATAAAAATTAATTTACCTTGTTCATTTTGGGGGTTGACCTTAGAACATAATAAGGGAATATCATCAATTTTAATTTTAGGACCAATTTTAATTCCTATGGGATTATCTAATTTGGATACAAAATCTAAATGTTCACTATTAATATACCTAGTTCTATCACCAACCCATAGCATGTGACTAGAGCAGCAAAATTGATAATTTTTAAATTTCTTAAAAAATAATTTTTCATAATCCAAGATTAAAGATTCATGAGATGTATATAAGTTATTTATATAATTATCTTTATTTTTAATATCTGATGAAGCCATTACAAAATCTAATGCACCTTCAATTTCTTTAACTATTTTATTATATTTAATTCCTAATTTTGATTTATTAATTAAATCTCTATTCCAAAGAGATATATTTTCAATTTTTGTAAACCCTGTCATAATTAATGTTCTAATTAAATTCATTGTTGCAGCAGAATGGTGATAAGCCTTAATCAAATTATCAGGATTGGGGACTCGCTTTTCAGCTTTAAAATCAATTGAATTAACACCGTCACCCTGATAAGCAGGCAGTGTAAGTTCTCCACGTTTTTCCAATAAATTTGAACGCGGCTTGAAATATTGACCAGCAATTCTACCAATATTTATAACCTTCATGTTTGAAGTAAATTCAATGATAGCCGACATTTGCAACAAAATTTTCAATTTACTTTTTATTAAATCTGTATTAAAATCACTAAAAGTTTCTGCGCAATCTCCACCTTGAATCACAAACTGCTTTCCAATAGCTACATCTTTTAATTTATTTTTTAAGGTAATAATCTCATCAGGATATACAAGTAAGGGATACTGATTAATTTTTTTTATAATTTTTTTATAATACTTAGTATCTGGCCATTCAGGAGAATGTATTCTTTTATCAATCATTATATAATCCTTTTAAAAATTGACCTGTATAAGAATGTGGAATACTCATTAATTCAGTTGGTGTAGCTTCAGCAATAATCTGTCCACCATTAGACCCTCCTTCTGGTCCTAAGTCAATAATCCAGTCTGCTGTTTTAATTACATCTAAATTATGTTCTATTACTATCACTGTGTTACCTTTATCTGTTAAATCATGTAAAACTGTTAATAGCAACTGTATATCTTGAAAATGTAAACCAGTAGTTGGTTCATCTAAAATATAAATAGTTTTACCGGTATTGACTTTCGAAAGCTCTTTAGCTAACTTAATTCTTTGAGATTCACCACCAGATAAACTCGTTGCCTGTTGTCCTAATTTAATATATCCTAAGCCTACATCTAGCAAGGCATTTAATTTTCTAAGAATTGTTTTATGGTTTTTATAAAATTTTGCTGCTTCTTCTACTGACATTTCTAAAATTTCGTTTACATTCTTCCCATTATACTTAATTTGTAGTGTTTCTCTATTAAATCTTTTTCCATCACATTGATCGCATTTTATATACATGTCTGGTAAAAAATGCATCTCTACTTTTACAAGCCCCATTCCTTGACATGCCTCGCATCTACCTCCCTTAACATTGAAAGAGAATCTGCCAGCTTTATAGCCTCTGATCTTAGATTCTGGAACATTTGTTAATAAATCACGAATTTCACCAAATACACCAGTATAAGTAGCAGGATTAGATCGAGGTGTTTTACCAATAGGCATTTGATTAATATCAATTACTTTATCTAAATATGATAAGCCATCTATTGAACCATACTTTAGTGGTTTAATATTACTAGAAAAATACTGTTTTGACAAACATGGGTATAATGTTTGATTAATCAAAGATGACTTACCTGATCCAGATACTCCAGTAACACATATAAAATTATTAAGTGGTAATTTCAAAGTAACATTTTTTAAATTATTTCCTTCAGCATTTTTTAAAGTAACAAATTTATTGTTTCCTCTTTTTGTTTTTTTGCTTATCAAAATATTTTTATTTTTTGAAAGATAATTTCCAGTTATAGAGCTTTTATCTTTTAAAATATTCTTATATGTGCCTTGATAAGCAATTTTTCCTCCATGAACCCCAGCTCCTGGACCTAAGTCAACAATCCAGTCTGCAGCCTGCATTGTTTCAGAATCATGTTCCACAACAATAACTGTATTACCCAAATCTTTTAAATGAATCAAAGTTTTAATTAATTTGTCATTATCTCTAGGATGCAAACCAATAGATGGTTCATCTAAAATATACATAACCCCCATTAGCTTGGAACCTATTTGAGTTGCTAGTCTAATTCTTTGCGATTCGCCACCTGATAATGTAGTAGCAGACCTATCTAATGTTAGATATCCTAAACCAACATCATTTAAAAAATTAAGCCTGGATAAAATTTCAGTAATAATACTTTGAGAAATTTTTTTATCTTTATCACCAAGTGTTAATTTTTGTAAAAATATAATTAATTTCTCAATTGATAATTCACATATCGAAGTTATGTTTTTTTTATTAATCAATACAGATAAATTGCTCAACTGCAATCTTTGACCATCACATTTTTGGCAGTTTTGTTTTGTCATAAACTTTTCAATCCAATCTCTAATATATCCAGATTGAGTTTGCAAATATCTTCTATGTAAATGAGGTATTACACCTTCAAAGTAAATATCTACTTCTCCTTTAAATCTACTTTTCTTTCTACTTTTATTATTTTTTAAACCAAATAAAATAATTTTTTTTGCTTCATTAGGTATAATCTTCCATGGATCATTTATATTAAAATTAAAGTTTTTAGAAATATCATAAATCGACTGATGGAACCATGTGTTCCACGGTGGCTCTCCTAATGGTTTTATACATCCTTTTTTTATGCTTAAACTTATATCTTCAACGATTCTCTCTGCGTCTATTAATAAATTTGTTCCTAGACCATCGCAATTTTCACAAGCACCTTCTGGAGAATTAAATGAAAAATGTCGTGGCTCTAACTCATTAAAATTAAGACTACATTCAATGCAGGCCAAATTAGCATTATAATAAAATTCTTTATTTTCTGTTGTTATAATTTTTAAAGAACCATTACTTATTTTTAATGCAAGCTCAACAGCACTAGTTAATCTTTCAATAATATTTTTAGTTATTGCTAATCTATCAATCATTAAGTCTATTGTATGTTTTTTATTCTTATTTAGTTCCGGAATTTTATTTAAATCTATATTTTCACCATTTATTCTACAGCGCATAAACCCTTCTTTAAAAAAATTGCTTAATAAATCTTTATGTGTGCCTTTTTGTAACTTTATAATAGGTGCAAAAATATAGAATTTTGTATTTTCAGAAAGCTCTAGGATATTATCAACAATTTGCTGAACAGTTTGTTTACTAATTTTATTATTACATTTAGGGCAATGTTGAACTCCTATCCTTGCATATAATAAACGTAAATAATCATAAATTTCAGTCACTGTTCCAACTGTTGAGCGTGGATTTCTACTCTTTGATTTTTGTTCGATTGAAATAGCAGGTGATAAACCTTCAATTTGATCAACGTCTGGTTTACCCATAATTCCTAAAAACTGCCTAGCATAAGATGAAAGAGACTCAACATATCTACGCTGGCCTTCAGCGTATAATGTTTCAAAAGCTAACGATGATTTGCCTGAACCTGATAAGCCAGTTATAACTATGAATTTGTTTCGTGGTAAATCAAGACTTATATTTTTTAAATTATTAGCTCTTGCTCCTTTAATACTAATACTATTTTTCATATATTTTTTATTTTCATTAACCTTTAAACTACAATAAAAATTTTCAAATACAAACTCTTCTAGAATAAAAAAATATCATGTAATTTCAACATATGAAAAACTATAAAAAATTAATATTAATCGCTACTTTACTTGCTTGTTTATTATTTATTTCATTTAGCAATAGCAATACAATTGGAAAGCTTAAAAGCTTATCCTATATAATCAGACTTGTAGAAAACTACTATGTAGATGAAGTAGACCTAAGTGAAATATTAGATGGTGCTATACACGGTTTTTTAGATGAATTAGATCCACACTCTTCATACATTAATAGTAAAGATTTTAAATATATGCAAGAAAGTTTAGAGGGTGAATTTGAGGGCATTGGAATTGAATTTGCTATTTTGGATGGGTATATTACTGTAATTTCCCCTATACCCGGGACACCTTCTGATAAAGCAGGGTTAGTAGGTGGTGATAAAATTGTTAAAATTGATGGAGAATCTGCATATAAAATTACACAAGATGAAGTATTTAAAAAGTTGCGTGGAGAACGTGGTTCATCTGTGGAAGTAACAATACAACGAATTGGATTAGAAGAAAATATAATTGTTAATCTTGTTCGAGATAAAATTCCCATTTATAGTGTAATGGCATCATTTTTATACAATGAAGACACTGGATATATAAAAGTCAATAGATTTGCACAACAAACATTTGATGAAGTTCAAACAGCCTACAGTGAATTAGAAAATTCTGGTATGAAAAATCTAATATTAGACTTAAGAAATAATGGTGGTGGCCTTATGGATCAAGCAATATCAATTCTCGATATGTTTGTAAACTCTAATGATACTATTTTATATACAAAAGGAAGAATTGAAAATGCAAATGAAGTGTTTTACGCAAATAAAAATAGAAGAGATAAAGAAATTCCAGTTGTAGTTTTAATCAATAGATCCTCTGCTAGTGCAAGTGAAATTGTATCTGGAGCATTTCAAGACTTAGATAGGGGAATCGTTGTTGGTGAAACAAGTTTTGGTAAGGGGCTTGTTCAGAAACAATTTATGCTAGATGATGGATCTGCTGTTAGAATAACTGTAGCAAAATATTACACCCCTTCTGGAAGATTAATTCAACGTGAATTTGAAAATGGAATTGATGAATATTACAACAACCTATTAACAGATAATCGAGAAGCGTCTGATTCATTACTTGCAAAAAAGCCTGTTTTTAAAACTAAAAAAGGTAGAAATGTTTATGGGGGAGGTGGAATAACACCTGATATTTACTGTACTCAAAATATTGATTTTAGTCCATCTACTCAAAAAGTATTAACAGATCCTAACAGGCTTATTTTTAAATATGCTAAAAATATTGAAAATAGTTTTAAAAAATTTAAAAATAAATCATTTGATAATTTTTATTCACATATTCAAAAAAATAAAAATACAATTGTTAACAAAAATGAATTTGTTCAATGGTGTAACAATAATAATGATGAGGTAGACTTAATTAAAGATGAAATTGCTAAAGATTGGATCTACATAGAAAATCGTATTCTGGCAGAATTAGCTAGTTCAATGTGGAGTAAAAATGACTACTACCATGTTTTGCTCAATGAAGATCAACAGTTTCTAAAAGCACTAGAAAGCGTGGAAAAAGCAAAATTACTTATAGATTAATTTTATTTTGTGTTTTGATAAAAAATCCATAAGATTTAACTTGAAGTTTTAGGTAAAAATTAATAAGAAAGGATTAATATGGTTCAATTATTTGTAGATGGCGGTGGTTTTATGTGGCCCATCTTATTTATTTTCATTATAGGTTTTGTTTTTGTTGGTGAAAGATTATACCATTTAGTAAAAGGCTTGGCTTCTGATGAAGAGTTTGCAATTAATGTTTCTAATACATTAGATAAATCCGGAGTTGATCCAGCAAAAAAATTATGCTCGGAAGGCGTTGGTCCTGTTGCTAATTTATGTGGTGCTGCATTAGAAAAAGCTAATGATGGGCAAGAAGCAATGGAAAAAGCTCTAGATCAATCTGGTGCAATTGAAATGGCATCTATGGAAAAAAATATGACCTGGATTTCACTATGTATTGCAACAGCACCTATGCTTGGATTTTTAGGAACAGTTTGGGGTATGATTCAGGCTTTTAACGATATTAAAATGGCTAATGATATTTCACCTGCTGTTGTAGCTGGTGGTATATCGGTTGCTCTGCTAACTACAGCTTTTGGATTAGTAGTTGCTGTTGTTTTACAAATATTACAAAATGCTGTAATGTATATTATTGATAACCAGATTGTTGTTCTGCAAAAAAGTACAACGATGCTATTAAATTCAGCACCTAAAAAAAAGTAAGCCATGCTAGGAAAACCAAGAAGACAAGCAATGCAGGAAATTAATTCGTCATCAATGTCGGACATTGCTTTTTTACTTTTAGTTTTCTTTTTAGTAACTACAACAATTTCTATGGATAAAGGAATTAGTTTAATACTTCCTGCTGAAGGCAATGAACTAGAAGTTAATAGAAAAAATATTATTAGTATTTTGGTCAATGATAAGGGTAAAGTATTAATGGATGATAACCCAACAAAAATAAACCAGATAAAAACTAAAGCTTCAAAGAGAATATCATCTAATCCAAATATTATTTTTTCTATAACAACTCATAAAAATACAAACTATGATGATTATATTTTAGTATTAGATCAATTAAAACAAGCAAATGCTAGTAAAATATCAATCGCAAATCCTCCTAGCTTTTAGATTAAATGAAATTAAACAGAAAAAATAAACAAAAAAGTGAAATATCTACTTCTTCTCTTCCTGATATAATATTTATGTTATTAATTTTTTTCATGGTAACAACAGTTATGCGTGAGTTTGAGGGTCTAGACATTGTTTTACCAAGAGCTGAAAAAATAGAAAAACTTGAAAGCAAGAGGCATACAGTACATATGTGGATTACTAAAGACGGTTTAATTTCTGTTAATGATCGTATAGTTGATATTAAGAATTTAGGTAATGTAATGGCAAATAAAATAGCACAAGACCCTAAAATTACTGTTTCTTTAAAGTCTGATGATAAAAGTAGAATGCAATTAATTACAGAGGTCCATACTCAGCTACGTAATGCACAGGCTCTGAAACTAAATTATTCTACACTTACTAAAGGAAACAATTAATTATGCGAGTTGACCCTTTATTAAAAAATTATCCTGTAAGAATAAGAGAAGTAACAGTTGGGGTCATATTGTCTATATCCTTTTTATTTTATTTATTTCCTAGATTTTTAGGAGAAGCAGAAAAAATCACAACGACATTCCAGGAAGAAATTGAAACATTTGACATTCCTCAAACAGAACAAATGAAAATCCCTGAACCTCCAGCAAGACCATCAGTACCGATTGCATCTGAAGATGAATTTTTTGATGAGGATATAACAATTGAAGATACTGACTTAGAAGATTTTGAGGATTGGGTTGCGCCTGAAGATGAAGGTCCAGAAGATAAATTTATTCCCTATGATCAGCCACCTAGACCAAAAATTCCTTTAGGTGAGTTAATTATTTATCCAGAACTAGCTAGAGAGGCTGGTATAGAAGGTAAAGTTTTTGTCCGAGCTTTTATCAATACCAAAGGTATGGTTACTGCAGTAAAAATTGTAAAAGGCTTACCAAATACAGGTTTAGATGAAGCTGCGATTCAGGCAATTAAAAAATCGAGGTGGTATCCTGCAAGACAAAGAGATAAAAAAGTAGGTATTTGGTTAACAATTCCTATAGATTTTTCTTTAACTAACTAGTTTTTTTAAAATAATTTTGCTTAAATAAATAATAAATTGGCAAGATTCCTAAGCTATTAATTAATAGTATTAAAATAAAATAATTTTTATGTGATTTTCTTGCAGCAATCCATAGTGCCTGGGCTTTCCAATAGATTTCCCAAACTATTAATGCAATTATAATAAGAAACATTAGATTTTACGAAAGCAAATTTTTGATGTATGATTTATTAAGTTTTATAATATTATTAACAGAAATCTCTTTTGGACAATCTGCTTCACATGCACCAGTGTTTGTGCATGAACCAAACCCTTCAAGGTCCATTTGATTTATCATACTATTCACTCGCTTATTATGCTCAACTTGCCCTTGCGGTAATTGTGAATATTGGTTTATTTTAGCACTTACAAATAACATTGCTGAAGCATTTTTACATGTAGCAACACATGCACCACATCCAATACATGTTGCAGAATCGAAAGCTTCATCTGCGTTATCTTTAAATATTGGGGTAGCATTTGCATCTGGTGCACCTCCAGTTTTAACAGATATATATCCACCAGATTCCATAATTCTATCAAAAGCTGTTCTATTAACTACTAGGTCTTTGACTATGGGAAAACTTTTAGACCTCCATGGTTCTATAACAATTGTATCACCATCCTTAAATGAACGCATATGTAATTGACAAGAGGTCACTCCTTTTAATGGTCCATGCGCCCTACCGTTAATAACAATACCGCATGTACCACATATTCCTTCTCTACAATCATGATCAAATGCAATTGGAGTCTTATCATCTTTTATTAATTGATTATTCAACATATCTAACATTTCAAAAAAAGACATATCTTCTAGAACATTATCAACTGTATAAAGTTCAAAATTTCCTTTTTCTTTATCACTTTTTTGTCTCCAAACCTTGAGGTTTAATTGCATTATTTGTAGCTCCTTGTTGTAAGTTCAACATTTTCAAAATTAAGATCTTCTTTATGTAGCTTATATTCGTTATTTATTTTTTCCCATGCTGCAACATATGCGTAATCATTATCATTTCTTTTTGCTTCATTTTCATCTGTTTGGTGCTCTTCTCTAAAATGTCCACCGCATGATTCTTCTCTGTTTAGAGCATCGATTGCCATTAATTCGCCTAGTTCAATAAAATCAGCTAATCTACCTGCTTTTTCTAGCTCAGGATTAAACTCCTTATTAGACCCAGGAATTTTTACATTAGTATTAAAATCATTTTTAATTTTTTGAATTAATTTTAATGCTTTTTCTAATCCTTCTTTGCTCCTTGACATACCAACATAATCCCACATTACTTTTCCAAGCTCTTTATGAATTTCTTCAACTGTTTTTTCTCCTTGAGTATCTAAAAGTTTGGAAATATTATTTTTAATCTTATTAACTGAATCGCTAAATGCTTTATGATTGGTATCATTAAATGGCTTTTGTGTTGCCAAATAGTTTCCTATTGTATAGGGGATAACAAAATAACCATCGGCAAGACCTTGCATTAATGCACTTGCACCTAATCTATTTGCTCCATGATCTGAAAAATTTGCTTCACCTAGCACATGGAGTCCTGGTACAGAACTCATTAAATTATAATCAACCCATAAACCACCCATGGTATAATGAACAGCTGGGTAAATTCTCATTGGAGTTTTATATGGATTATCTCCTGTTATTTGTTTATACATATCAAATAAATTACCATATTTTTCAGAAACCCATTTTTCTCCTTCTCTTTCAATTGCATCTTGAAAATCTAAATAAACAGCAAGTCCTGTTTTACCAACACCTTTACCTGCATCACACATTTCCTTAGCTCTTCTTGAAGCAACATCTCTTGGCACTAAATTACCAAATGATGGATATATTCTCTCTAAATAATAATCTCTTTCATTTTCTGGAATTTGACTTGGTCTTCTATTATCATTTTTTTTCTTCGGTACCCATACTCTTCCATCATTTCTGAGACTTTCACTCATTAAAGTGAGTTTAGACTGGTGGCCGCTACTAACAGGAATACAAGTAGGGTGGATTTGAGTAAAGCAAGGGTTTGCAAAATAAGCACCTTGTTTATGTGCTCGCCATGAGGCAGTTACATTACTCGCCATTGCGTTTGTTGATAAATAAAAAACATTTCCATATCCACCGGTTGCTAAGACTACACTATCTGCTGCATGTGTTTTTATCTTTCCGGTAGTTAACTCTCTTGTTACAATTCCTTTTGCATGACCATCAACTTTCACAACATCTAACATTTCATGCCTAGGGAAAAACTTAACTTTTTTTAAGTGCATTTGCCTTACTAGCGCAGAATAAGCTCCTAATAATAATTGCTGACCTGTTTGACCTCTTGCATAAAAAGTTCTTGATACTTGAGCACCCCCAAAAGATCTATTATCTAGATGGCCCCCATATTCTCTGGCAAAAGGTACTCCCTGAGCAACACATTGATCAATTATATTTCCACTTAACTCTGCTAAACGATATACATTTGCTTCACGCGATCTATAATCACCACCCTTAATGGTATCATAAAATAAACGATGCACACTATCTCCATCATTTTGATAGTTTTTAGCTGCATTAATTCCACCTTGAGCAGCAATGCTATGCGCTCGTCTTGGTGATTCATGATAGGAAAATGCTAAAACATTGTAACCTAACTCAGCCATTGTGGCAGCCGCAGAGGCCCCAGCTAAACCGGTCCCCACAACTATAACTGTATACTTTCTTTTATTCGAAGGATTTACTAACTTCATATTAAACTTATGAGAGGTCCACTTGCTGCTAAGCTCCCCCGGGGGTACTTGAGATTTAAGATGTAATTTTTTTTCGTTATTTTTCTGCATACTATTTTTCTTCCTTAATAATAATTTACAAAATTTCGTGCATATCGTGCAATAAACTTGAGCTTTTTATTATCTACTTTATAATTCCAAACTGAATTGATAAAATAATAGAAATAAATGCAAGGGGAATGACACCCCAAATGAGAATAGAGCCACTGTATAATATCTTCCACTTTGAGTTTTCCGTTAAACCAAAAGTTTTTAATGCAGATTGTACACCATGTTTTAGGTGTGAAGCAATAAATAAAATTGCTATAATATAAAATATTGCCGTTGGAAGATGACCAAGATAACCAGCTTGATTTCTAAGCAGTACATCATAATATGTTTCACTTTCATTTAAAAATAAATGAGCCTGATATGTAAACCAGATATACCTAAGATGAATAATAAAAAATAACAAAATTATTGTTCCAGAAATAATCATTGTTCTCGAATTTACTGATGATGTTGCAGAGGCGTCTACACTGTAGCGATTAGCAGCAGCTTTTTTATTTGAAAAGGTAAGATATACAGCATTGACTACATGTGTAACAATAATAAATAGAAGGCCAGCTTCCATAACTCGAATTAATGGCTTTATACTTTCTAACAAACCAACCATTTGATTGAAATTTTCTTTACCAGTAAATAAAACTAAATTATTGATAAGGTGAAAAATTAAAAAAGTTGCTAACAAAATACCAGTTAAGGCAATTTGAATTTTTTTTCCTAAAGATGAGAATAAAAACTTCATAAAATTCTAAAATGGTATTTCGTCATCTCCAGCAGGCGTAGATGTTTCGTTTTCAACAGGACTAGATACGCTTACAGGCTCCTCTTCTTGATTCTGAGGTGGGCTTGACATAGTGTTGCTGAAATCACCCTCGTATGCATCTAACGCAATTTGATTAAGTTGATCTCTTATTTCTTTTTCTGCCCAAACAGTATCGTACCACTCATCTTCACCTTGTTGATTCTTGCCTTTTTGACTGGGCATACTTACAAATAAGCCATTTATACCTTCCATAATTTTAAAACCCTTAACAACAAGGCCTTCTTGGGTTCGAATATCAAAAAAAGCTCTTGCTTTTCCCCATGAGCCTTTGTTCATTCTTTCAATTTTCATAGTCTTTTTCTTTCGTTTAATATTAAATCTTTCATATAAAATTAATGCTAATAAAAATGATTTGCAATAAGCTAAAATTATTTTTATTTAATAAAAAATTTTACTTAACTTCTGATAAATTCAATGAAAAAATATGTTTATTTATTTGGAGAGAGCATTAATGAGGGCAATGCCACTCAAGTTGAACTACTGGGTGGAAAAGGTGCAAATCTAGCTGAAATGTCTAGCCTCAGTATACCAGTTCCGCCTGGTTTTACTATTGCAACACCTGCTTGTAATTTATTTTTAAAAAGTAATTTTTTAAGTAAATCAATTAAAAGAGAAGCTATTAAGTCTTTAAAAAAAATTGAAAAAGTTGTGTCAAAAGGTTTTGGTGATACAGGAAATCCCCTTTTACTTTCAATTAGATCTGGAGCAAAAGTTTCAATGCCCGGTATGATGGAAACAGTCTTAAATATTGGATTAACAAGTAAAACTATACCCGCTTTAATAGAGAAAACTCAAAATCCTCGATTTGTATATGATTCATATAGAAGATTAATAATGATGTACTCAGATGTTGTTATGGAAAAAGCAGAACAAAAGAATGATATAAAAATTAGAGAAAAGCTAGAATCTATTTTAGATAAATATAAATCAAAAAAATCTATTTTAAATGATTGTGATTTAAGTTGTGAAGATTTGCAAAAATTAATAAAAAAATTCAAAAATCAAATAAAAAAATCTTTTAAGACAGAATTCCCAGATTCATGTGAAGAACAGTTTTGGGGAGCAATTGAAGCTGTTTTTAAATCCTGGAATGGCAAAAGAGCCATACAGTATAGAAACATTGAAAATATACCACATAATTGGGGGACAGCAGTTAATGTACAAACAATGGTATTTGGGAATTTAGGTAAAAACTCTGCGACAGGTGTTGCCTTTACCAGAAACCCCTCAAACGGTGATGACAATATTTATGGTGAATGGTTAGAAAACGCTCAAGGTGAAGATGTGGTAGCTGGGATTAGAACGCCTAAACCAATCAATAAATCAAGCAAAACCCTTCAAACAAGAAAGAATAGAACTCTAGAAGCAACATGGCCTAATATTTTTAAACAATTAATAATAATTAAAGAAAAGCTAGAAAAGCATTATAGAGACATGCAAGATATCGAGTTTACTATTGAAGAGGGAAAACTGTGGATGCTTCAAACAAGAAAAGGCAAAAGAACAGGTGAGGCAGCAATAAAAATTGCAATTGAAATGAATGAGAAAAATCTCATAAATAAAAAAGAGGTTATAAATAGGATTGTATCAAAAAATTTAGATGAAATAATGCACCCAAAAGTTGACCCAGAACTTGAAAAAATTAATTCTCCTGTAGAATCTGGTTTACCAGCTAGCCCAGGAGGAGCCTGCGGGCAAATTGTCTTTTCTGCTACTGATGCAGAAAAATGGCACAAAAATAATAAATCCGTCATTCTTGTCAGGCATGAAACATCGCCTGAAGATGTTCAGGGAATGCATGTTTCACAAGGAATTATTACAGCTAAAGGAGGAATGACCTCTCATGCTGCTCTAGTAGCAAGAGGGTGGGGAAAAGCTTGCATAGTAGGATGTTCAAACTTAAATATTGACTTAAAACATAAAACCGTTTCTATTAATAATGTTACATATAAAGAGGGAGACTGGTTTACAATCAATAGCACGGAGGGATTAATCTATAATAAGAAGTTAAACCTGGTAAAATCAAACTTCTTTAAAAATAAATATTTTTTAAAACTTATGTCACTAACGAATAAATTTAAAAAGTTAAAAATTAGAACAAATGCAGACAACCCAAAAGATGCATCACTATCAAAAAAACTAGGTGCTGAAGGTATTGGTCTATGCAGGACAGAGCACATGTTCTTTGATAAAAGAAGAATTCGTAGTGTCCAAAAAATGATTTTATCAAAATCAGACAGTGATCGTAAAAAAGCTATTATGGAACTACTGCCATATCAAAAAAATGATTTTTATAAAATTCTTAAAGAAATGTCACCCAATCCTGTTACTATTCGGTTGCTCGATCCGCCCTTACATGAATTTTTACCATCACAAAAAAACACAGATTTAATTAATTTACTTGCAAAAAGCATGAAAATTTCAGCTAAGGAAATTAAAAATAGAATCATTGATTTATTTGAAATAAACCCAATGCTAGGCCATCGTGGTTGTCGACTAGCTATTTCATTTCCTGAAATTACAGAAATGCAGGTAGAGGCAATTTTTAGTGCTTGTGCTAAACTACTTAATAAAGGATTTAAACCAAATCCTGAAATTATGATTCCGCTAGTAAGTACTATTGGTGAATTTGATAATCAAAAAAAAGTTATAAAAAAAGTAGCTAAAAAATTAAATGAAAAATTAAAAATAAATCTCAAATATAAAATTGGAACAATGATAGAGCTACCTAGAGCGTGTTTAACTGCAGATCAAATTGCAGAAAAAGCAGACTTTTTTTCTTTCGGTACTAATGATTTAACTCAAACTACATACGGGTTTTCTAGAGACGATATTGGTGGTTTTATTCAAGATTATTTTGATAATAATATTTTAACTGAAGATCCTTTTAAAACAATTGATCAAGAAGGTGTAGGTAGCCTAGTGAAGCTAGCTGTTAAAAAAGCTCGGCAATCCAAACCAAAAATCAAAATTGGAATATGCGGAGAACATGGTGGAGATCCAAAATCTATTTACTTTTTTAATAATATTAATTTAGACTATATTAGCTGCTCTCCTTTTAGAATCCCTATAGCATATCTTGCTGCAGCAAAAGCCGCATTTCGTTCATAACATATTATTACATAGAATAATTATTTTAATGTTTATATATTATAACGTTTAATTATTTAGGAGTTTGTATGAAAAATTATTTACTTTTGCTTTCAGCTTGTTTTGTTTTTGCAAATAATCAATATCCCACTGAAAGTCAAATCAATCATATGATTGAGCAATCAATGCAATTAATTTGGGAAACTGCAATGGAAGGCAAAAAAACACTTAATAGTATTACTCCAAATGTAAGAGAAGAACTATTGTCAAATTTATGTTCTTCTGCACCAAATATAAATTTTCATACTCACTGCGATTTATCAGACAGCTTATCATCACTACCCAATACTTCTGCTAAAGTTTTTGTTTCTAATGATAATCAATTAAGCTGGGTTGAAAATACGAATGTACAACCACTAGAATCAGAAGGATATGAAAATACGTGGAGTGCAATCACTCAGATGCCAAATATTCAAAATGACGTATGGTGGTATTTATCTGGATCTTTAGATTCAGAGTCTTTAGGTTTAAACTTTGGGCAAGCAACAGTCTCTCAATCACCATTTAATCAAAATAATGAATGGCCTGTTTCTAATAATTTGTTTGCTACTCTTGCTAATGATGATCCTTCTGATGGAACAGGTGGGTCTGGACAAGATATTGTAAGCCTAAAGGCTTCATATAGCGAAAACCAGCTTTATACTTCTCTAGAGCTTAACGGAAGTTGTTGTAGCGAAGGTGGTTTTTTTGGTCCCTGGAATTTATATGTAATAGCAATTGTTAATCCTGACAATATTGAAAACCCAGTTGCCTATGCATATGCTTTTGGTAATGGAGGTTTTGGACAACTATACCCAGGAATATATAAAATTGAGGGTGATTTTATTAGTGGTGATGTAGGGGGTTTTGAAGTAATAAGTACTGATTTTGATTACAATACATCAGGTAATTCTTTACAAGCTAGATCATTTTTAAGCGCTATTACTAATGATCCTGGTTGGGGAGAATGGCCTAATTCATACCAAGGAGTAGGATTAGTGGGCGTAACAATCTCAGCTGGTTTAAGTGGCCTTAGTATATCAACAGATATTTTAGATACATCAGATGTAGGCTTATTAGTATTATCAACACAGAATCAATCATCTAACAGCGCACCGATACTATCTGATCCAGTTTACGAAAACGGGATACTTAGCGTGCTTTATACTGATCCTGATAACAACCTTGCAACAATTAGTGAAGTCTTTCTGAATGATTCTGAAACAACATTAACAATGGTACCAAATAGCCATATTTATGATGGTGGTGTAGTGTTTAGCGCTAATATTGGAAACGAATATAATCTCGCAACTTTAATTTTTAGCGATGGTGCTGAAAGCGTTCAGCTTGAAGTTGAGTTGGCTGCTAGCTGCATTGAAGGAGATGCTAATATTGATAACCAAATAAATGTTTTAGATGTGATTACTACTATGAATATAGTTTTGACTAATGGAAGTTATAATGCATGTTCAGATTTAAATATAGATGGTGCAATTAATGTTTTAGATGTAGTAGCGCTTGTAAATCTAATTTTAAGCTCAGAAAACTAAAACCTTATTCAATCAAATCTGTTTCTTCTAAAATATCTTCTAGTTTGATTTCTTTGGCATCATTCATTTTTCTAGCAAGATTTACAAAAGATAATTGAGACGAATCAATATCGCGCTTTGAAAGAGGATCTGTAAACTCAGTAAACTTTCTTTGGTTTCTTTTTGATAGATAAGAAGAAATATTTTCAATGATAGATTGCTCTTGACCCTTAAGAGCCTTGCTTAAATCATCAACATCAATTTCTGGATTTCTCCAAAACACTTTCATTATGTGATCAGGCATTTCCAACAAATCATCAAAAGACAAAAAATGTTTTTTAACTTCTGTATAAAGCTCTGGATCATCCATAGATAATTGCTCTAAATATTGCTCTGCATCTTCAACCGTCATTTGATTTAAAATATTAGCAATACTTTTTGGTCCACCTCTTGAAAATTCTTTGGGACTAGGCAAAAAAGATATTTTGTTTTTTAATTCTTTTGCGACACTTACAACACCCTCAAGAGGAATTTCATTTAATTTGCCAAGCTCCATAATAATGCTATGCTTCATATCAGGTGAAAACCTTTGCATGATTTTCATTTTTCTTTTTTGTTCTAATTGATCTAATGTTAATGCAATTACTTTTGGGGGCTCTGTATTAATCAAATAAAACACCTGTTCATTGTTTAATTCAATTAAAAAAGAAAACAGCTTGTTTTCATTTTTATCAAAATTATGGTATTTAGTGCTCATCATTTTAAAATAATATTCTTCTAAAACACTTTCCTTTAGTGCTAAGGGGATATTACTCAACTCTCTTGAACGAACACGAATCCTAAGAGTGTTTGCCTCAGAAATTCCTTGAAACATACTTAGGGCTAATGACTCTCCTAATATTTGAAAAAGTATAGCTGCTTTATCTAAACCATTTATATTATCTATATCCATAATTACTCTTCTTCTTTTTGATTTTCACTATCACTTTCTAATTCCTCAGATTCTGTGTCTCCTAACCAATCCTGAACAATTTGATTTGCTCCAGCTTTTTCACTAACACTCATTGATACAGCTTTTTGCCTCAAAGACTGTAACTCAGTGCGCTTTACGTCATCATTTTCATATGCTTGTGTTGCTCCTAAGTCTGGGGACTGTGATGGAAGCTTGGCATCGTTTTGGTTTTCAGAGGCTTTAGGACTACCGTTACTTTTTGGTTTTAAATAAACAGTTTGTTTATTTTTCATAATTACAACCAATAAAATTACAAGTAACAATAATAGCATCAAAATCATCATCCATGTTTGAGAACCAATACCTTTTTGGCCCGAAGATGGAGTCTTGGTAAATAATTCAGACTGAGTATTATCTGAGACATTACCCGCCATCTCTTCACCCTGAATCTGCATTTTAATCACACTAAGCAGCTCTTTCTTTGTAGTTTCCTCTGATTGTATACGGCCCCTTACTGCCTCATCAAGTTTAATAGAAGTTAAAACATATAGTGAATCCTGCTTGGCTCTATAATTACGTTCATTTTCTTCTAATCTAGCCATCCTCATTGCTTCAGCTTCTTGCTTAAGGCGGTCTTGCTCTTTTAAGTGATCTTGAAAGTCTTTTATTTCATCAAGGTATTTAGCGTTAATATCCTCAAGTTCATTAATTTGATTGTCTTTTATAGCTAACTGACTATTTCTCATCGTTTCTTTTAAAGAATCAATTTCAATTAAGAGCTCTTCTAAGCTTGAGTCAGTTCTCTGCTCCCCCTCACCTATACCAGGTAGCTCTAATGTTTCAAATCGTATGCAATCATTACAGTCTACCTCTTTTAAATTTTGCATTATAACAGTAGATAAATTAGTTTGAAGACTTCCTGTTGAAATAGATTCATCTAAATAGATTATAATTTCTAATTGATATAAAATATATTTTTCACCTGAAAAACTAAAGTCTTGAGAGTTGTTAGATTTTTTATATAAAGATTGCTGCGTAGGGATACTTGGCATTAATCCTGGAATAACAGAAAGTTGTGTGCTAGATTTTACTTCTCCCATATCTTTTTCATCAACAGACCTTAAGGATACTGGCTTAAAGTCTAGCCTGGCATTAACAATAGTTAGGTATTCGCTTGATTTTAAAAACTTATTAACTACAGCGTCAACTTTGCTTTTTATAGCATTTTCAATTGTAATTTGCTGACTTATTAATTCAGCATTCTGGCTAAAGGCAAAGCTTGCTATTGTAAAAATCATTAAAAATATTTTTATAAAACTTTTCATGTTTTCTCCTAGTACCTTTTAATTATTGGTAAACACAATTTTTATGCGTCTATTTTTTTGTTTCTGTTTTTCTGTTAAATTATACTTAGCAATTGTTTCATCATTAATTTTCCCGCTTCTTACATCAAACCATGTAGCCTCTGATGGCCACCTATCAGCATACCCTGATGCCTGCAGTCTGCCAGAACTAACACCCTTGCTAATTAGGTAATTTACAACATTTGAAGCTCTTGCGGCAGATAATTCCCAGTTTGTTGGATAAATTTTTTGTAATTTTTTTGGTATTTTATCAGAATCAGTATGACCCTCTACTATAACCATCCTAAAATCTTTTTCGTTAACTAGTATTTTATCTGAAGCTTGGTTTAAAATACTTTTTAATGTATTTTTAATATTCGTGCTTCCTGAACCAAAACATATATCACCGTCCATTTCAATAGCAACTCCTCGAGGATCGCTTATAATATTAGTTGAACTTTCTATACCCATTTCTTCTATAATTTCTTGAAACTCTTTCTTTACTTCGCTTTGTGTTTTAAGCGAGCTATCTTCATCCATAGCATCTTGAATTTGAGACATTTTTACAGGGTCCGGTGAAGACATGGAATATAATAATACGAAAAATGCAAACAATAATGTCATCATATCTGCATAAGTCATAAGCCATCCTCCACCACCTGACTTTTTCTCTATATTATCATTATCTATATCTAAATCACTACTCATTAATCTTGATCATTGAAATATTTTAGTCTATCCTTTGGCTCAATGTACGATGTAAGCATATCAGAAACATCTAAAGGGTGTTTCTTTTGCCAAATCAATAATAATCCAGCAATCATTAACTCACTTGCTTGTCTATTTTCTCTGTTTCTAAGCTGAAGTTTTTCAGCAAAAGGATTGAAAATCAAACTTGAAAAAAGAGAACCGTAGAAAGTTGTAACCAAAGCAACACCCATAGCTGGTCCAATTTTTGAAGCACCATCAGCGCCTCCATCCATACTATTTAGCATAAAAACAAGCCCAATTAAAGTTCCAATCATTCCAAATGCTGGTGAAAAAGTACCAAGTGTTAACATTAAATCAGACTCATGATTTTCTCTATTAAATCTAAATTTTTCTCTTTGTTGCAAAATTGCTTTTAAATCATCATATTTGATTCCATTTACAATAAATGTTAATCCATCTATAATAAATGGATTCTTAACATTTTCAGTAAACTTTTCAAGCTCAGAAGGTCCTTTTCTATATGCTTCTGCTGCATCAATAAGGTCTTGAACTAACTCATGTAGAACAAACTTTGGCTTGGTAACAACAAACTTAACCAGTGTAAATACTCTTAAAATTTCATTTACTCTAAATCCAATAGCTGTTGCGGCAATGGTTCCTCCCAGTACAATCATAAGGCTACCATAACTGACAAACGCAGAAAGCCCTGCAACATTACCAGCCTGCTCAACCATAGCGCCAATAACCAAAACAATGCCAAGCACTAGCCCAATTAGCGATGCAATATCCATTTAATTCTCCTAATTAATTATTTTCAAAACCTTGTTTTATATTTAGCAACATATTCTGAACCTCTGTGTATTCAGGGTCATACTTTAAAGCTAGATTCCAATTTATAGTTGCATTCTGAATATCACCCATTTTATAATAAATTGTACCCTTTCTCGCATATGCAATAGCTAAAGAAGGGAACATTGTTATAACTTTTTCTACTTGATTTAAAGCAGATAAATAATCTTCTAAATAAAAATATTGTAAAGATTGTGATAAATGTTTCATCGCAATATTTAACTCTGATTCAGAAATGCGATGTTTAAGATATTGCATATTAATTGAATCTTGCAACACATTTATTTGATAATTATTTTCTAAAAGTTGGGTTTGATAGACTTCTATTTCTTGATTAATTGTTTTAATTGAATCATTTAGTACTGTAAAATCTTTATTTATATTTTTAACAAATTGATTTAGCGCCTGATCTTGACACTCTTTATCCAAAGACAGTGGAGCATTACTTAATTCTTTTGTTTGTGTAATTATACATTGTTCATCAGCTGTTTCAAACGGTATGTTTGCTTGCTCAATTTTTGCTGTAGACTCTGCTTGGGATGGAATCATAAAGCTTAAACCTAAAGAAATAGCCGGAGAGTCAGAAAAAATTAATTCCGACAAAGGCTCTTTATATTTATTCAGATTCCCAAGCTGCTGTAAATTTGTTAAAGCAAAATTGAACATAATATTTTTATTAACAGGAATTTTGGCTCCAAAATGTGTGCCTGCACCATCATAATCTAAAAGCAAATCAATGCCACCAGTATGCTGTAGTAGTGGGGTATTTAGTTTAAAACCAAAAAACACTCTGGCTTTTTGTAAAATTTCATCATTATAATTATGAGAATCATTATTAATTTTTCCAGATCCAAAACCTACTCCACTTTTTAAAAAATATTTTTTTTCGCTACCTAAAAAAACACCTCTATTTACAAGGCTAATGAATAAAGATAGCTCATGCTCATCTTCTGACTTAAACAAAACATCTTGAATTCCTCCAACGATCTGCATTTGGTTAGATTCATAAATTTTCCTATTTACATGCAGTGAAATCTCAGATCTTGGTGTTTCCAGGTTATTGATTTGGGCATGCGTTGAATATGCAATGCCATAACTCAAACCATCAGGTGATATAGCATGAAAATATAGTGATTGAGCTAGATTATTTGTATCTGTATTAATTGTTTCGCTTGCAACACCAAAAAAATATTTACTTGTTGGATTTGAATCAAAATAAGTTGGCGTTCTAATTAAAGACCCGGGTCTTGAAAAAGCCACTCTAGTATTTGAAAATAAATTAGTAGTTAAAAAAAATAAAATATGAAGATATAAAAAAAATTTAAATGTTTGGTTAATCATTGAAATGTTTTTTATTAAATTAATTATTCATACTCTTCGTAATCTATATCATAAGTCCAGCTCATTACTGTTCCAAAGTTTTGAGGAACGTGCAATTCAAATCCTGCCTCAGATTTTGGACTCAAACTATTCAAGGAAACCATCGTACTATCTTCAGGATTTAAATAGTGTGTTTCACCGTTTACGAAGACTGAGAATGTTTTGGGCTCTAGTTTTTGAGACCAATCTCTATATAAAGTGATGTTTAGCTTAACAAAATCTGCTCTTTTGCCACCGATATTTTTCACATTACCTGAAAGCTTGGTACTCCCATCGTCATCATTAAAAGATGTTATATTCCCAATTAAAACAACTTCAGCTGGTTTTTTGTAAAGCAGAGTACCATCTTCTATGCTTGAAACAGAGGTCCCAACTGCAATATCTGGAAAGTCTACGCCCTCTTGGTTTGTTGGCATTTTATGTGAAACAACTCTTGTAATTTGAGCCCTGTCAATATTAAGTTTTCCAATTAATGTTTCAAGTGTTACGTATTCATCGTCCTGATAAATAATATTACCATAATACACTGTACCACTTTGCATTATAATTTCTTGATTATAAATTCCTAGAGATGCGCTCCATTGCTCCGTATTCTTGTCAAGCTGCTGGCTTTCAACCTGCTTGGTTAGTGATTTAATAATAGACCTTAAATTTTGAATTTCTGATTTGTTGGTATGAAGTTCAGACTGAAGCTCTGCTATAAAAATGTTTTCAGTAATATTATTTTTTTCTAAACTATCATTAGAGTAATTATTACCAGAGACAAGATCATCTATGTAGCTTTCTTTTTCTGTTCTGTCTTTGTTTTCACCCTTATTTGTCTGGGGTGTGGGGCTTGATGCACATTGATATGCAAACATTAAAATAAATAAATATAATAACCCTTTAAACATAGTTTGATTGAATTTAGATGCTTTCAATATTATCAAAAAATTAATTAATAATTAGCAAATTTAATAACTATTTTTTCAATATAATTTTATTTTTGTAGTAAATTATTAATAAGTAATATTTCAATATAATAAAAAAAATGTTAATCAAATTATTAAAATCAAAAATTCATCGAGCCATAGTTACAGACGCAAATCTTGATTATGAAGGCTCTATTGCAATCGATTCTGATTTAATGAAATCAGCAAAAATACAAAATTACGAAAAAGTTCATGTTTTAGACATTACAAATGGTGCAAGGCTTGAAACATATGTTATACCCGATACTCCCGGGTCAAAAAGTATTTGTATAAATGGTGCTGCAGCTCACCTTATAAAAACAGGTGATAGGGTTATTATTTTGTCTTACTGCACATTAAATAAATCTGAATCTAATAATCATAAACCAAAAATTATTAGATTAAATCATAAAAATCATATATCAGGTTGAAAAAAATTACAATTCAACATATTAAAAATTTAAAAAGTTTAAAAACTAGCTTTCCTACAATAACAGCATATGATTATATGTCAGCTAAAATTGTTGACGAGGCTGAAATTCCTCTAATTCTTGTTGGGGATAGCGCTTCAATGATGATTTATGGCTATGACACAACTATTCCTATTTCTATGGAAGAAATACTATTACTAACAAAAGCTGTCTCAAGGGGCTCTAAGCGCTCACTAATTGTTGCTGATATGCCTTTTTTGTCGTATCAACCTTCAATTGAAGAAACCATAAAAAATGCTGGTAAACTAATGAAAGAAGGTGGAGCTGCAGCGGTAAAGCTTGAAGGAGGTGTTCGCATTAAACAGAATGTTTATGCGCTAGTTGAACATGGCATTCCTGTTCTTGGTCACGTTGGGCTAACCCCACAGTCATACCATCAAATGTCGGGCTATAAAGTTCAAGGTAAAAACAATCAAGAAGCAAAACAAATTATTGATGATGCTTGTGCTTTAGAGGAGGCTGGTGCTTTTGGTATAGTTTTAGAGTGTATTCCTGAAGCCTTAGCAGAAAAAATTACAAATACTTTAACAATACCAACCATTGGCATTGGTTCAGGAAAAAAATGCGATGGACAAATTCAGGTTTTTCATGATATTTTAGGCTATAGTTCAGATAAACCTCCAGGGCATGCGATGCAGTATGACTCTCTTTACTCAAGTGTTTTAAAATCTGTTAAAAAGTATAAATCTGATATAGAGAGTTAACTAGTGAAAACTTTTCACTTAGTAAGTGATTGTATTGCCTGGAGAAAAAACATTGTCAACACTGTTGGTTTTGTTCCAACAATGGGTGCGCTTCATGCCGGGCATGTTTCTTTAATTAAATCTTCCAAAAAAAACTGCAATAAAACACTAGTTTCTATTTATATAAATCCTTCTCAATTTTCTAAAGAAGAAGATCTTGGTTCTTATCCAAAAACTATCAAAGAAGATTTAAAAATTTTAAAGGGCTTAAATGTTGATGCTGTTTTTTTACCATCAGATAACGAAATATATCCTGAAGACAAACCTGATAATTTCACATATGAAAATAGTTTATTTAAAAAGCTTGAAGGAAAATCAAGACCCCATTTTTTTTATGGCGTAACCAAAGTCGTCTCCAGACTTTTTAATATTGTTAGCCCAACTCATACTTTTTTTGGTGAAAAAGATGCTCAGCAATCAAGAATTATAAATCAAATGATTAAAGATTTAAACTATAATATTCATTTTATTTCATGCCCAACTGTAAGAAGCGAGAATGGCCTCGCGCTAAGCTCGCGCAACAACTATCTTAGTCACAGTGAACAGAAACAGGCCAGCGTTGTATATAGGGGCTTAAAGCTCGTTGAGGAAAATATTAAAAAAGGGAATGTAAATGTAAACCAGCTAAAAAAAGTGTTTACTTCAATGATTAATAAAAATCAAAACATTCAGATTGACTATATTTCCATTGCTTGCAATGAGACCCTCGAAGAATTAACAATATGGAGTAAAAATAGCCTAATCAGCGTTGCGATCTTTTATAAAAATGTTCGACTTATTGATAATATAGTGGTTTAGCTTTCAATATAGTGAGTCCCCTTGCTCTCTCTTGCTTCAATGCTTGATGCAATTATCGCTAAAGCTGTTTGAGCACCGTTTCTTAAGGATAAAATTTTATCGTCAAGCTTGCTTTCCTGATAAGTTTTTTCTACATCTGACTGAAGATTTCTTAAAATATTCATAGCCGCGTGTAATTTATTTTGTGAGCGTATTAACCCTCCTAAGTTCCACATCGTATTTTTAATCGTAAGCCATTCTTGGGCAATTTGTCCACTGTCTATTGAGTTTTTTCCATGCATCCAGTGGTGCATTGGTGGAAAATAATTATCATCATCTTTATCTTGCACTGCATCATTTCCTGCATAAAAGCCCCATACCAAGCATTCTAACAACGAAGTACTTGCTAAGCGGTTTGCTCCATGAACGCCTGTACAAGATACTTCTCCAACAGCATAAAGTCGCTTAAGGGATGTTTTTCCAACTAAATTGACTCCCACTCCTCCGCAACTATAGTGTGCTGCAGGAACTACGGGGATAGGGTCTTTTGATATATCAATTCCTTTTGTCAGACAATAATTAAAAATTGTAGGAAATCTACTCTCTAGCCATTCTTTTTTTTTATTTGTAATATCAAGAAACATGCAGTCTGATCCTTCTTTTAACATTTCTTGGTGTATTGACCTAGAAACAACATCTCGTGGTGCAAGATCTCCCTGCTTATGATAGTTATTCATAAACTGCTGCCCCTTTAGATTTACAAGGCGACCACCTTCTCCTCTAACTGCCTCAGATATTAAAAACCTTCCAGATGGGTGATATAGTGCTGTCGGATGAAACTGAACGTAGTGTAGATTAAAACATCTTGCCCCTGCTCTCCACGCCATAGCAACACCATCGCCTGTTGCTCCTTTTGGGTTTGTGCTATGTAAAAACAGCTGTCCTAAACCACCCGTTGCTAGTATGGTTTTCGAAGCTAAAAATGCGATTACCTCTTTGTTGTTTTGATCTAAAACCATCGCACCAAAACAGGCTGGTTTTTTATAAATATCTGTTGAAACAGTCGAATGATGTGAAAAGGTTAAAAGGTCGATTGCTGTATGATTGCTTATAACTTCAACCCCTGGTAATGATTCTAAATATGCCAAAGAAGATTTGTGTATACTTTCTCCTGTTTTATCTGCATGATAAATTACGCGCGCATCGCTATGTGCTCCCTCAGAAACTCTTTTCAGCTTATCTTTTGATTTATCAAATGGAGTTTGGAGCTTATTAATCAAAAAAGATTCAACTAACCTTGGTCCATTTTTACACAGGTGATTAACAGCTGCATCCCATGTATGCTCGGAACCAGCTCTTTTAATGTCTTTTTTTAATTTTTCTGGACTATCGTTAAGCCCTTTATATACAATACCTCCTTGCGCCCATGGTGTACTGCCAGAAGAAAGAGACTTGCTTTTTGTTAAGATAGTAACCTTTTTACCCTTTTCAGCTGCTGTTATTGCTGCCGTAATTCCCGCAAGACCCAAACCAATAATTAAAATATCTGTTTTTTTATATTTCATTTTAAATCGAGGCTTATATCTTTGCTTTTAATGTTGTGAGTTAGCGCACCCATAGATATTCCATCCACACCATCAATACAATAGCTGTCTATATTGGACATATTAATTCCACCTGAAAGCTCAATATATATTTTTTTCTTTTTTTCCTTGATCATACCTATGGCTTGATTAATAGATTTAGGATGAAAGTTGTCAAGCAAAATCGATGTTGCTTTGGTTTTTAGCACCTCCCTTAACTGCTTGCTGCTATCTACTTCGACTTGTATGTCTTTATTTGGATTTTTAGCAAAGGCTTTATCAACAGAATCTTGAAAGCTAGAATTCCCTATTAAGTGATTATCTTTAATCATTACACTGTCTTTTAGGCTATAGCGATGATTTGTGCCCCCACCTACAAAAACAGCATATTTTTCGAATCTTCTTAATCCGGGTGTAGTTTTACGCGTGTCAAGTAGCTGTATACCAAACTTTTCTGTCTTTTTGACTAGCTTTTGAGTTGTGCTTGCTATACCGCTTAGCCTTTGAATAAGATTTAAAATGACTCTTTCTTTTTTTAAAATTTCAACAATGGGCCCTGATAAAACTGCAATTTGACTACCTTTTTTTAAATAAGTGCCATCTTCTGCTGCGTGTTTAAAAACGCACTTTTTAAAACCCTGTAATATTATTTGTTTTCCAACGAACAATAAGTCTTCTTTAGCTAAAAAAACAGCTTCTGTTTGGTTGTTTTTATTTTGCGTAGATATGGTCGTTATGTCATCAAAAATATTATCTTCTATAAAAAACTGCTCTAATTTTTTATTAATATAGTCTTTATCTAGGCTTGCAACTTGTTCATGTCTAATCATATAATCTCAAGCATTTTATTTAGAGGTTTTAGAGCCTTTATTCTAGTTTTTTCATCAAGATTTATTTCATTTTTTAACGATGAAAGGGTTTCAATAATTTTTTCCATAGTATTCAATCGCATATGAGGACACTCATTGCATGCACATCCGTTTTGATTTGGTAAAGGAAAAAACTCTTTCTTTGGATTTTGTTTTTGCATTTGATGTATAACGCCTGGTTCTGTTCCTATTATAAACTGCCTGTCATCTGATATGTTGACGTAATTGATAAGCGCACTTGTTGAACCAATAAAATCTGAGTGTATCAAAATATTTTCATCACACTCTGGGTGCGCTAAAACCTTGGCTTTCGGTTGTTTCATTTTCATCTTAACAAGCTCTTTTTCTGAAAAAATTTCATGTACCTGGCAAGAACCATTCCATAAAACCATATCTCGCCCTGTTTCTTTTATTATGTATTTTCCTAAAAATCTATCTGGAGCAAAAAGAATTTTTTTATCTTTTGGAATTGACTCAACAACTTTTTTTGCATTAGCTGATGTACAAATAATATCTGACAATGCTTTCACCTCTGCGGAACAGTTAATATAAGAAACAACAACATGATCAGGGTGTTTTTCTACCCACTTTTTAAATAGTTTTGGTGGGGCGCTATCAGCCAAAGAACAGCCTGCATCCATATCTGGTATAATTACTTTTTTTTCCGGGTTAACAATTTTTGCTGTTTCTGCCATAAAGTGAACACCGCAAAATAAAATAACATCTGCATCTGTGCTTGCAGCCTTACGTGAAAGCTCCAGACTATCTCCTACGAAATCTGCCATATCCTGAATTTCTGGTTCCTGATAATAATGAGCCAGTATGATTGCGTTGTGTTTTTCTTTTAACTCTTTGATTTTAGTAAGCATTGCTCTTAGTATAATTTACACTACTTTATATATTCAATGTTATCTGTAAATACTCCGTCAACATTTGCTAGCTTAAAAGTCTTTTTACTATTTATTGTATAGCTGTTTATTTTAAGATTTTTTTTTCGTGCCCAGCTTACAACCCAGCTATTTAATAGACTAAAGTGTATGTGGAGGTTATCTGGCTTAACCCTGTTGATCCAAACAAAGTTATGCCATGAATGAAAAGGAACGTTTTGATTGTATAAATAACCTAAAATAATTTCTGGTTTTTTAAATTTTATTTTTAACAAAACCAGTGGATTAAAGCAAGAAACAATACACTTTTTTTCAATACTATTTTCTTGTATAAACCTAAGTACCGGACCAACAGCATTAAAACCCCTATAAAATGAATCAGATTTAATTTCTATATTTAAAACTTTTATTTTTGATAAAAGAGGTTTGATTTCTTTAAGGAGCGGAATTCTTTGACCATTTTTTATTTTAATTAATTTTAAAGCATTATAGGGTACATCTCTAACCCTTTTTTTAATTCCGGCTAATCTTAAGAGACTACTATCGTGAAATATAACTACTTTTTTATCTTTAGTTGTACGTACATCAAGCTCAAGACCATCTACTTTTTGATCTAAAGCCTTCTCAAAAGAAGCTATTGTATTTTCTGTTTTATATGTTGGCGAGCCCCTGTGGCCAAAAACTATGGGTTTTTTAGATAAGTAATAATCCTGTTTATTTCTTTTCCAGCTCATTTTTGCTCTAAAAGTGAAAATACAAAATATAAAAAAACAGACACTAAAACATCTTGGGTAGCTGTTGCATATGGAAACCCAAAGTTCCAAGCTATAATCAACGCCAACCAGAAGAAAAAAGACTTTTTATATTTCATAAAATATTAACTATAAATTTCTAGCTAAATTATTTTAAATTAACGAAGTTTACAAACACTGTTTATAACTTGTGAATAACTTATGAAAATTAAAAGTGAATATAAAAAACTTTGGGGTAGTTGTTTAAAAAAAATACAATCCAGTGTATCCGAACAAGCTTTCGAAACCTGGTTTAGTTCTCTTTCAGCGACCAGTTGTTCTGGTGATGAAATTACCTTGCAAGTTCCAAACAGGTTTCATTATGAGTGGCTTGAATCAAAATATAGCGAGATCTTAAACACAGCAATTAGCGATGTTTTTGGTGTCGCGTTAAAAGTAAACTATAGCGTATTAATATCACAAGAACAAAATGAACAGAGCACCTTAAGCTCTGCGGGGAGCTTAATTCCAAAACAATTTCATCGTGCTTCTCAATTAAATAATAGGTATACTTTTTCTAATTTTATAGAAGGAAAAGGAAATCAATTTGCTAAGGCTGCTGCAAGCTCAGTTGCAGATGGTCCGGGCCAAACTCCATTTAATCCACTTGTAATTTATAGTAACCCTGGGCTTGGTAAAACACACCTAATTCAAGCAATTGGTAATCATATTTTAAAAACTCAACCAAAAATGAAGGTCATCTACGTAACAAGCGAAAAATTTATGCTTGATTTTATAAATTCAATTCAAAACAACAATTCAACGAAGTTTACACAATACTATAGAAATGTAGATATTTTAATCTTAGATGATGTTCAATTTTTTCAAAGTAAAGAGCAAACACAAGAGCAGTTTTTTCATTTATTTAACGATCTCTTTCAACAAGGAAAACAAATTGTATTAACAACAGATAGGCATCCCAATGAGCTTACACATTTAAAAGACCGTCTTGTTTCAAGATTTCAGTCTGGCCTTATTGTTGATATTCAGCCACCTGACCTCGAAACAAGAATAGCCATTTTAATGAAAAAAGCTGAAAATGAAAAACTTGAGATTCCGTACGATGTTACAGAGTTTTTGGCAGCCTCTTTTACAGATGACATTAGAATGATGGAGGGGGCAATGGTAAAAATACTAGCTCTTTCATCTCTAACAAACACAGATATAAACAAAAGCCTATCAAAAACAGTCATCAAAGATATTTTAGGAGACAAGGCTTTTAAAAAAATTAGAATGAAAGATATATGTAAAAAAGTATCAAGAGAAACGGGCATTAGCGAGGCTAAGGTTTATAGTAAAAGCAGACAAGTAGACATAGTTTTTTCAAGGCATATTTCAATGTATTTGTGTCGTCAGCTTACTAAAAATTCTCTAACGCACATTGGGAACCATTTTGGTAAACGAGATCATGCAACGATTATACATGCGTGTAAAACAATTGAGGAAAAAATGAAAGATGATAAACAAACTGAAGAGCTAATAAATAAAATACAATCGGAATTGCAGTAAATAGGAGAAAAAATGACAACAATACTAGTGGTTGATGATGATAACGAACTAACAGAATTATTAGATGAGTTTTTATCTGAACATAAGTTGAAAACTAAGGTTTTTCATAACCCAGTGAAGGCTCTTGACTACCTTCAAACCTCTATTCCAGACCTCATATTGCTTGATATTATGATGCCAGAAATGGATGGGTTTCAACTGTTAAGAAAAATACGTGAAACACTGGATGTTCCTGTTATAATGCTTACAGCAAAAGGTGAAGTTTCAGATAAGGTGGTGGGCCTTGAGCTAGGAGCAGACGATTATCTTGCTAAGCCCTTTGAGCCCAGAGAATTGCTTGCCAGAATTCAATCTATTTTAAGAAGGGTTAATTCGAAAAACTCTATGGTTGATATTTTGAATTTTGAAAGCTTAGATATTAACAAAATAAAAGAAGAGGTTATTTTGGATGGCAAAACTATTTCTCTTTCTACTTCAGAGTTTGAAGCTCTATTACTGTTTGCAAACAACAGCAACAAAGTCTTAGATCGTGAATTCCTTGTTGAAAACTTAAGGGGAATAACATGGCAAACTTATGATAGGTCCGTGGATGTGCTTGTAAGTCGGCTAAGAAATAAACTAGGAGAAACACCCGCTCGAACACGGTTTATAAAAACAATTCATGGGGTAGGCTATAAATTTATAGCTACACCTACTAAAAAGTGATTCAACGATTTTTTGGTTCTATTTCAAGTTGGTTTAAGATAACTGCCAGCTGGTGGTTTACAACTTTATTTGGTAAAATTGGAATTTTGTTTATTTTTGCAGCTTTTTCTCTTTCTTCACTAACTTATTTTTTTACGGACTGGAGATATACAGGAAGAGATGATATTCTAGATGCTCATGATGCATATTTATATAATAAGCTTGTTGCTTCCTGGGGTTCCCCTCCCGATATGAAGGTTCTTGCAAATGAACTTGAAAATCTAAAGCTTCAGTGTACCGTTTTTAAGTCTGACAACGATAAATACTGTGAAAACGACACATTGGTTTATTGGAGCAATCATCGCCATTCTGTTGCTCTATGTAATTATCTAAGCTATAGCTCAACAGAAAACTACTCGCTATCACATGATATAAAGTTTGAAAACTATGTTTCTTTTGGTGATTTAGAGTTTAATGATGACATTGTTCAGGCAACCTTTGTAGAAAGAAAGGGTTACAAGTATTTAATTACTTTAGACATTCCTCCAACCACGCCCCCTACCTTTGTTCCTTTTGTTTTGGTTGCATTTATTTCTCTTTATGTTTTATATCAGCTAATAAGAAGGTTTTTAAAACCAATTGCTCTCCTTCAAAAAAGAATAAACGACCTTGAAAAAGGAGACCTAAAATCCAGGGTTGCAGTAAGGGGCAACGATGAACTTGCTGTTCTCACAAAAAACTTCAATGAAATGGTTGATGAAATAAAAGATTTGCTCAAGCAAAAAGAAAGACTTTTGTCTGATGTAAGCCATGAACTAAGAACACCTTTATCAAAAATTAGGCTCTTAATTGACCTGCTAAAACCAAAAAATAAATCGCTTTATCTTTCTGGTGAAATGGAAAAAGCTGGTGTTGATAGTAAAATAATTAAAAAAACAAAAGAGACGTTTTCTGAGGCTAATGAAAAGCTAAATAAAATTGATAAAAATATTTTGTATTTAGACTCTATTATTACCAACATTTTACTGTCCGATCAAATGTCTTCTCCATATACAAATTTAAAGATTGAAAAAACTCCTGTTTATGAGCTTATCCAGCAAGCTCAAGACTTGTCTTTTGTAAAAAATGTTGATGTCATCGATAAAAGCAGCCTGTTAAATGAAGTTCTTATTGTTGATAAGGTTAAAATTGCTATTTCAATAAAAAACTTATTAGAAAATGCTTATAAATATGCTGAAAAAATTGAAAAAATACGAATATACCTTTCTAAAAAAGACTCTTGCTTTAATATAACAGTTAAAGATCGTGGGCCTGGCCTTGATCCGGAGCTACTAAAAACAATAACAAAAAGATATGTGCGCGGTGATCATAAAAAGAAAGAAGGTGTTGGGCTTGGTCTTTCAATTTGTTATAAGGTTATGAACTCTCACGGTGGTGCGATTGAAATTGGAAATAATTCAAATGGCGGTGCTTTTTTTACTCTTCAAATTCCCCACAAAAAGCTTGGTTCTTAAAATGAACTATAACATATTATTCTATGCAAAAAAATAGTTTAAACAAGGTTTTGCTTGTTGGTCGTTTGGGGGCAGACCCAGAGGCGCGCTATACCTCTGCTGGTGTTCCTGTTGTTTCTTTTTCGCTTGCAACGAATGAACTTTGGAAGCAAAAAAATGGCGAATTTGCTGAAAAGGTTGAGTGGCACAATATTGTTATATGGGATAAGCTGGCAGAAGCTGCTCAAAAATCTCTGTCCAAGGGTCTTTTGGTTTCAATTGAAGGAAAGCTCCAAACAAGGTCCTGGGAAAATAAAGATGGTCAAAAACTAAAAACAACCGAGATTGTTTGTTCAGGGTTCATATTATTAGAGAAGAAATAAATTATTTTTTTCTTTTGTTTTTTATTTCAGAGTTTATATATTAATGTTGTAGTTGTAATTAAATAATACCAAGGGGGTATACTAGTAGTGAAAAAGATTTTAATTATATGTTGTTTTTCTTTCATATTAGGCAAAAATTCTTCATATGGAGTCATTGTTGTTTCCCCCGTTGAGTCTTATTTACAAAAAAAACAAGCGCAACTTACGCAGATTGATCCAGGTGCTTCAGACAACTCTCTTGAGTGGAAAAGAAGGCATAAAAGAAGAAAAAAATCAAGAAGACCTCAGCGCGGTAGATAGAAGACCTCAAATCGCATATGTCTAGTACTCCAAGCTTTAAAGACTTAGAAGTTGTTGATAATATAAATCCCGATAGTAACTATTCTATTTTAGTTTCAATTCCTGAATTTAATTGTGTTTGCCCTAGAACAGGTCTTCCTGATTTTGGATGTATTAATATAGAATATACTCCAAACAAATATATCGTAGAGCTTAAATCTCTAAAATTATATATTGTTAAGTTTAGAAACCTGGGTATTTTTCACGAAGAAGTAACCAATAAAATATTGAAAGACTTTAAGGCTGCTTCTAAACCAAAAAAACTAAAAGTACATGGAGATTTCAGTCCAAGAGGCGGAATAAAAACAGAGGTTTTTTGTAAAGATTAAAATTTTTGCAATATTTAAATTGTTTTATATAAATTAATAATAAATAATATAGGTTTAATTACATGAAGACAACAACAAGGCTTAGCAATAGAAAAAGAAAAAACACTCATGGCTTTAAAAAACGAATGTCTAGTAAGGCTGGGCAAGCCGTTTTATCAAAAAGAAGAAAAAAAGGTAGAAAGCGCCTAACGGTTAGCGATTGAAAAGCCCTTTAAGTTCTTTTTTAATCAAGCAAACCCTTGGTAGCTCTCTCCGTTTTTCTACAAAAAAAATTATATTTAAATATATTGATTCAAAAAGTCCCGGTATAATTTTTAGCCTAAGCAAAAACCTTGGATCTGCGGTAGAAAGAAATCTTTTTAAAAGAAGAGCTCGTTATTTTATCAGAAACAGGCTAAATAAAAGCGTTACTGTTTTTATAAAACCAACTAAAAAATTAAAAAAAATAAAAAAACCGTTAAATCATTTTAAATTATTTAATGAGCATTTAGCAAAAAAGAATTTAAAACTATGAACGAAACAAAAAGAACTATTTTTACGGGACTTGTTATTGGCCTTCTTACTCTTGCGATTCCTTTTTATTTACAGCTTATAGGTGTTGTTCCAAGTAGCGAAGTTGAGCCAAAAGTCGACTTTTCTCCTGAAAAAACAGCAAAAAGACTACCACAAAAGACTGTTGCTAGGCAAAGTAAAGAAACGAAACCAAAGGGCCAAGAATTTTCGAGTAGAGAAAATTTTACTATTGCTACCAATCAATATAAGGCTATGATTACCAATCTTAGTGGTGGTTCAATTTTGGACTTTGAAATGCATTCTTTTAATGAAGACGGGTATAAGTATATTGGGGGATATGATAAAAATGGAGCTTATTCAAAAAATATAAACCTAAATCTTTCTATTCCAGTGCAAAACCCTTGCAGTCCCTGCTTAGAGGTTTACTCAGAAAGATATTTTGATATTCCTTTTAAAATAATAAGCCCAAATATTCGTCCTGGGCAAGTCATCCGCTTAGAAAACAACGATTCTTTAGTTGTTATTATGGAAAAAACACTTAATGGTGAAACAGTTACAAAAAAAACAACTTTCTATGCAGATAAATACATTATAAATCACGACTATTCTCTTACTGGTGCACCCCGCTCCGTTTCTGTTGTTTGGGCAGATGGAATAAACTCAACTGAAAAAAATCTTTTCGAAGAGATGACGTATTCAAGTGGCTATGTGGCTCAATCAAAAGAAATTAATTCTCTTTCTTTTACACCAAAAAATATTAATGATAATGAAGATCGTGTTTCCTTTTCAGGTAAAACGGACTGGGTGGCAATAAGAAACAAATACTTTATAAACGCTTTAATTTCTAAAAATTCTTTTGGTGGCTCTTTATCTGGGTCTTCATATCAGCTAAATAGTGAAAATATAATTCCCGTATATAAAATGGAGCTAGAGTTTCCATCTTCGGAAATTTCGGTTTCTCAGTTTTTTGGACCACTAGATGTTGATGTTATTGAAAGCTCAAACACATATTTAGATAGAGTTATGAATTTTGGCTGGCTTCCAATTCAACCGTTTAGCAGGTCCGTTTTATGGCTACTTAAAAAACTTCATCTCCTTGGCATCAATTATGGAGTTATATTAATTCTTTTTGCCTTTATGATAAGGGTTATAACGGGACCATTAACTAAAAAAAGTTTTGAATCAACGCAGAAAATGCAAAAAATCCAACCTCGATTAAAAAAAATACAAGAAAAATATAAAAATGATTCTCAGCGTCTTAATAAAGAGATGGTTGCCCTGTATAAAGAAACAGGGGTTAACCCTTTGGGCGGCTGTCTTCCAATGCTAATTCAAATGCCACTGCTTTTTTCTTTATTTATTGTTTTTCGTTCAACTATCGAATTTAGAGGTGCTCCGTTCTTTGGTTGGATAAGCAATCTTTCTCAACCTGACACAATCTTTGATTTATCTTTTTCGATTCCTCTTTATGGCAATCAGGTTGCTTTTCTTCCTTTTTTATTGGGCATTTCTATGTTTCTAACCCAAAGGCTTTCTATGGCCACTATGGATAAAAATACTAAGCCCATGATGTATATGATGACTGGGTTTTTCTTTGTTTTATTTAATTCTTTTCCATCGGGTTTAAACTTATATTATACTGTTTATAATTTCTTAAACTATTTTCAACAAAGATCAATAAAGGGTAAATAATTTGTGTATAGCGCTCAAGACAACATTGTTGCTTTAGCAACAATTCCTGGAAGGTCTGCACTAAACGTTATAAGGTGCTCTGGCCGGTCTTGCTTATTGTTATATAAAGAGCTTTTCAAACAAAAAAAAGACCCGAGGCCAAACTATGTGCACCTTAAAACGGCTTTTTTTAATGAAAAAACAATAGACCAGTGCATGGTTACATTTTACAAGAACCCCAAAAGTTATACCGGTGAAAACATGCTTGAAATCTCTTCTCATGGTGGCTCTGTTATTGCAACTAAAATAATACAGGCTATTGAATCTTTTTCTTTTAGACCCGCTTCACCCGGAGAGTTTACATATAGATCTTTTATTAATGGAAAGATGAATCTGGCTCAAGCGGAGTTTGTTAAGACGGCCATTGACTCAAATAATAGCCTCGACTCTTTTTTTTCAATTAAAAATATTGAGGGTTCTTTTTCTGGCCAGGTTGATGGTGTTTCTACAGAAATAAAGAATATTCTTACTTATATGGAGCATGAGCTCGATTTTAATGAAAGCGAAATTGATTTTGAAACACAAAAAGCTTATATAAAAAAAATCAATGAAGCTATTCGTTTGGTTGAAAAAACTAAAAGCCTATCATATCTGGCAAGCGATAACAAGAGCAGCGTTTTAATATCTCTGGTTGGAAAAACAAACGTGGGCAAGTCGAGTCTTTTCAATAAGATTTTAGGCTACGAAAGATCTATTGTTACTAGCAAAAGAGGAACAACAAGAGACACCGTCGAAGCTGACTTTGTCATTAACAATATTAATGTTAGGCTTGTGGATACGGCTGGAATAAGAAAAACTAAAGAAACAGTTGAAAAAAAGGGTATTTCCCGTACGTATAAAACCATACAGGATTCTGATATTATTTTATTTGTCGATGATTATTCTCCCGCAAAAAGCATTTTATCTTTTTCAAAAATTATTCAAGATAAAAAAACTCTGCTTATTAAAAGCAAAAGTGATTTAAAGGGCTATACAAAAGAAAAAAACGCCCTAAGTATTTCTTCAAAAAGCGAAGAAGGTATAAAAACTCTTATAAAAAAACTAAACAAGGAGGTTGCCAACTATAAAGAGGTTTTTATTGACAGTTACAGATTCTTGATTAACAATAGACAAAAAAACATTTTAGAGTCAGTTTCTGATTACTTAAAAGAAGCTTTGGTCTCATATAAAAATACAAATGATATTGTGGTGCTTGCCTCTTACCTAAGAACAGCACATGAAAAACTCTGCGAAATTCAAGGCTATAAGGATAAGGATGAAATTATCAACACTATTTTTAAAGGATTCTGTGTTGGAAAATAGTGTATATATTGTCGGGGGTGGCCATGCGGGTATAGAGGCGGCTTTTGCTCTTAGTAGAATGAAAGTAAAAAGCGTCATTGTGTCAATGGACAACAATGCCCTGGGAAGACTCTCATGCAACCCCGCAATAGGAGGGCTTGCAAAGAGCCAACTAGTAAAAGAAATAGATGCGCTTGGTGGAATAATGGGACAAGCAGCCGATATTTGTGGAATACAATTCAAGACACTAAACAAAACAAAAGGGAGAGCCGTTTGGGCTACAAGGGCACAGGTAGACAAAAAAAACTATCCAAAATATATCAAAACATTAATAGACAAAGATAAAAATATTAAAACCCTAGAAGACGAGGTATATGATATTATAGTAAAAAACAAAGAGCTAAAGGGATTAAAACTGAAAAATAGTGGAACAGTAAAAACAGACACAGCAATAATAACCTGTGGTACTTTTCTTAACGGACTTATTCACATAGGTATTAACAACTATAGAGCTGGAAGAATGGGAGAAAAAGGGTCTTATGGTCTAACTGAGGCTTTAATAAAAAACGGGCTAAAGTCAGGCAGACTTAAAACAGGCACGCCTCCAAGAATAAGCAAAAAAAGCATAAACCTTCAGCTGTGTGAGGAGGCGCCAGGAGATAAAAACCCAGCTTTTTTTTCAATTTTTAGTGGAAATCCTAAAAGCTTAAATGAAAAGTGCTACCTAGTTAATACAAACCTAAACACTCACAGGGTTATTAACAAAAAAATAAAAGAGTCAGCGATGTTTTCGGGCAAAATAAAAGGCGTTGGTCCGCGGTATTGTCCGAGCATTGAAGATAAAATTTTTAGATTTAAAGAGAGACCCTCTCACCATCTTTTTTTAGAGCCAGAGTGGTCAAACTCAGACCAAATATATGTAAATGGCTTTTCTACTTCCTTGCCTGAAAAAACACAAAAAGAGGCTCTAAAAACTATACCTGCGCTTAAAAATGTTCAGTTTATAAGGCCAGGATATGCAATTGAATATGATTACATCCCTCCTCGTCAGCTAAAAGCAAGCCTTGAAACAAAAAAAATAAAAGGTCTTTTTTTAGCAGGACAAATTAATGGAACCTCGGGCTATGAAGAAGCCGCTGCCCAAGGCCTTGTTGCGGGGATTAACGCAGCTCTCTTTGTAAAAAAAGAAAATCCTTTCGTTTTTAAAAGAACAGACTCGTATATAGGCGTAATGATTGATGATCTTGTTACAAGCCACCTAGATGAGCCTTACAGAATGTTTACCTCTAGAGCTGAACACAGGCTTTACCTTAGACAGGACAATGCTGTTTCTAGGCTTTCTGGTCACGCTAAAGAGCTTGGCCTTTTTTCTCCTTCACACAAAACAGCTTACAATAAATATATTAACACCAAAAAGGAGATTTTTAGTTTTATTGAAAGATCTGTTGTTTTTAAAAACAAAAAAGAAAAAATAAAAAATCTTTTAAAGAGGCCTGACTACAGCTACTTTAAGGCTGATTATAAGAATGGAGCGAGCCTACCATACTACAATCGCTGTTTTTTTGAAGTTGAAACCTCTATAAAATATGATGGCTATATAGAGAATGAAAAAGAAAGAATAGAAAAAAACAAAATGCTTGAAAATTTTTTAATTCCCTCTAGCCTTTCTTATTCTAGTCTTTCTGGTTTGTCAAAAGAATCGGCTGAAAGACTTTCTGCTGTTAAGCCTGAAACACTTGGCCAAGCATCTCGCGTTTTTGGGATAAGACCAACAGATATTACAATAATAGGCTCAAAAATAAAAAATATAAAAAACTAAAGTTTCACGTGAAACATTCCTCAGAAAACCTTCTTCCAAATATAAAAAAGTCAGCGGAAAAAAATAAAAAAACCATTCTTTTTCTTGAAAGCTGGTCTTCTCTTCCCCTGCTTGTTAGCTCGCTTAAAAAGCCTTGTTCAATTATTTGCGATGAGGGGTTGTTTGATGATGTTTCTTCTTCTTTTAATCTATTGAGCAGCAGCATTGCTTTTGTTCCGCATATTGATAAAGATGAAAGCATATCAAGCTCTTATCACCAAGAAATGTTTGAAAGGGCTTCTGCTCTAGTGTCTTATTCTTATAATGATATTAGTCTTTTTATAGTAGACAAGACCTCAGTTAAAAGGCCTTTGTTTCACAGCGAAGAATTGGAGCCTTTTGTTTTTTGTGGAGAAAAAACAAAAAGAGAGGATTTTTTGGCTTTTTTAGAACAAAACAGATATGAAAGTACGGATGTTGTATCTACTCCAGGAGAGTATGCTTCTAGGGGCGGTGTTTTGGATGTTTTTTCATTTAGCAGCAAGTATCCTTTTAGGGTTGGTTTTTTGGGTGGAAATACCAAGGCTTTAATTTTTAATCCGAATAGCGGTGATGTTGTTCGTGAAGAAACAACAGTAAAGGCTTTTCCTTTCCCGCAAAAACCTCTTTATTCGATAGAAGAAAAAATTAAACAGCATAAGTTTATTATCTTTTGTAAAAAAGAAAAAATAATTATTGAAAACACCCAAACTAAAAGTGTAACAGCACTTACCATAAAAGACCCCATTAAAACCATCAGGTATTCAGATTATAAAAAAAACAAAGACAAAGAAATAGTTTTCTGTTCTTTTTTGCTTTCAAGCGGATGTAAATACAAAAACACATATTATTTGCCGAGCTGGTATGTTGATGGTAAAAACAACATAAGCACAAAAAAAATTCCCCTTGTTGGCAGACTTAAGCATGGCGACTATTACGTTCATGATGTTTTTGGTGTTTGTCAATATACTGGAAACATTGAGGGGTCAGATGAAAACAAAAAGGGTTTTATTTCATTGCGTTTTTCCGATGGCAGAATAACCTTAAGTGTTAACCTTTTAAATAAACTTCATTTTTATGCACCGGCTGGGTCTAACTGTGAGCTAGGGAGCTTTAGTAAAAATAAAAAATGGCTAAAACAAAGAAGCAGGGCCGAACAGGCGGCTAAAGATTTTTCTCAAAGTATTTTGTCTTCTTATATAGAAAGGGAATCATCCTTGATTCCTCCCTTTAAATATGATGAGGATTTGTTTAATCTGTTTCTTTCAGAATTTAAATACCTTGATACAAAGGATCAGTCTTTGGCGTGGTTAAAAATAAAAGAAGATCTTTCCTCTAATCTTCCAATGCACAGACTTCTTTGCGGAGACGTTGGGTTTGGAAAAACTGAAATAGCAATAAGGGCAGTTTTTTATGCTTTTATCAACAATAAAAAAGCTGTAGTTCTTGCTCCAACGACAATTCTTTCTCAACAGCTTTATTCTTGTTTTAGCGATAGGCTGAAGGCTTTTGGCTGCAACATATTTCAAGTTTCAAGACTAACTAAAAACAATAAAGAAAAATTCAAAGATTTTTTGCTGGGAAAAACCGATGTTTTAATAGGAACCCATTCCATTATAAAAAATCAAGATGTTCTTAAAAAAGCCTCTCTTCTTGTGGTTGACGAAGAACATCGCTTTGGCGTTAAAGATAAGGAAAAAATTATCAAAATTTCGCCCCACTGTAACTTTTTAAGTATGTCGGCAACCCCTATTCCTAGAACTCTTCAGTTTGCTCTTTCTGGCATAAGAAACATAAGCACTCTTTTAACAGCACCAGTTGAAAGGCGCCCAATAATAACAAACGTTCATGTCTTTAATTTAAAAACAATAGCAAATTACATTTTAAAGGAACTTAATCGTAGTGGGCAGGTATACTTTGTTGATAACTCTGTTGATAGTTTAAAAAGAATGTTTAATTATTTTCGAAAAGAGCTTCCAAACATAAAGTCTTCCTATCTATATGGTGGCATGGAAAAAAATAAAATAAAAAAAACTATGAATAAGTTTAGAGAAAAAAGTTTTTCTGTTCTTTTCTCAACAACCATTATTGAAAGCGGCATTGATGTTTCTGCTGCTAATACTATAATAATTAATAACGCCCACATGTTTGGTCTTTCCCAGCTTCACCAGCTTCGAGGGCGTGTTGGACGCTCTGATGTTCAGTCCTACGCTGCTCTTTTTATACCTAAAAACAAACAAATCACAAAAGAGGGAGAGGAAAGACTTGCCTCTTTAAAAAGACATTCTTCTTTAGGTTCCGGATATAGCCTTTCTTTAGAAGATCTTCAAATCAGGGGTTCTGGTAGTTTGTTTGGATACAAACAAAGTGGTGAGTCAACCGTTGGCTTTAGCCTTTATTCTAAAATTCTTTCTAAAACGATGCGCAATGGTTTTTACGTTGACAGTACCCAGGACCCAGTAATTGACATAGACAGCGCCTTTATTTCTTCATCAATAATAAAAGATCAGGATCAAAAAGTTTTTTATTATAAAAAAATATCAGACTGCCTTAACGAAGAAAGCGTTAATCTTTTTTTAGAAGAAACAACCATTTTGTTTGGGGCTCTTCCCTTTGAGTTTGTTATGCTTTTTAAATCAAAAAAACTTTCTTTTTTAGCTGAAAAAACCCCTGTTGTGGGAATAAAAAAAGACAATTTTCTATTTACTATAACGGCCAGCTCTATTAAAATAAAAAACATTTCTTCTTTTTTAAATAAAAGTTCAGATTTTTTTGAAAACAAAAAAATTAAATACACGGTTTCTTCAAACACTAGTTTTTTAAAAATTCAATTCTCTTTTGTTGATGAAGATTATTATATTTTGCTAAAGTCTTACTTAAATTTATATGTTTAATAAAATATTATTATTTGTTTTCTGTTCTTTTATTTTTTCTGAAAAGATTATTTTTCAGATTAAAAACACAAACATATACGACTATGATTTTTATGAGACTGTGCCTTATTCTGAGTGGGTTGTTTTAGACACGTCAAAACAGCGTCTTTCTAAAAACTCTTTTTTAGAAAAAGAGCTAGTTTTTTTTGAGTCCCTTGAAAAAAAAATAAACTTACACGGCGAAATTTATACTAAACTGAACCAGAGAGAGTCGCAATTGCTTATAAATTTTGCATACGAAAACTTTGTAGCCTACCCCCTTATTAAAGAAAGTGATTTAGTTGATGCAAAACAACACATAAAAGATAGACGTTTTGTTTATCATTTACTTTTAGGATATGATGGTTGTAGTATGCCTGGCGTTTTTCCAAAAAATAAAGAAGCCGTTTTAAAAGACATTTCGGTTCTTCAGAAAAAAATTTCTGACTCTTTATCTTTAGCAAAAACAAAAGATAAGGCTTCTGTGTTTCAAGACTTTGTACTTCTTGAGTCTGAAGATCCTTCTGCCTCCCAAAACAAAGGTGCTCTGGGGTGGATTTCTTGGGGTAGAACTGTTTCTTCTTTTCAAAAAACTGTTTTTGATTTGCCTGACGGGGCTTTGTCTGAGCCTGTTTTAACAGACTTTGGGTATCATTTAGTTTTTGTAGAAAAAACAGAGCCCTCTGATTTTAGTTATTATAATCCCCTTATGTTAGAAAATATTACAAAAAAAACATGTTTACAAACCTTGGATTTTGAAAAACTAAGGTCTTCTGCTATAGAGTTTGACTCTACCTTGGTAAGCTCAGATAAATTAAAAATAAACAAGCCTGTTTTAAAGAAAATATTTAAAACCATTGAAGAAAAAACAAAGGATAAAAAGCTGAGAGGAAACAAAAACTCCTACATAAACTGGATTGAAGAAAAAAGTTTTTCTGATGTCTTGTTTGTTTATAATCAAAAAGCCTATGGTGTTGGTTGGTTTGTTTATTATCTCAACAAAATGCCCGCAACTCGAGTGCCATCTATAAAAACAGAAGGAGATCTTCTTTCTTTATTAAAGTCTTTTATTCTTCAAAAGGCTGTTTTATTAAAGGCGGAAAAAGAGGCCCTTTATTCTTTATATTCTTATCAAAAAGAATTTTTAAAACATAAAAAAAACATATTACAAAAAGAATATAGTTCTTTTTTGCTCAACTCTATTGAAAAACCAGATTCTTTAGAAGTTTCTAAACTTTACAATAAAGGTGTATATAAGGGTGATTATATAAAGCCTAAAAGCGTTGTTTACAGTGAAATAAAAACATCTTCTGAAGATAAAATCAATAAAGCTTATAATCATTTTTTAAGTGAAAAAAACTTTGATAAAACCCTAAAGCTTTTTGATGGTACTATTAAAAGCCCTGTATCTGAAGGTTCTGGTGGTCCCTTATCTTTAACTGCTTTTGGAATGAAAGTGGGTGAAGTTTCTTCTCCTGTCGAAAACAGAAATAAAACTTTTTCTCTAATAAGGGTTGAAAAGTTTATTGAACCCGAGCCTTTTTCTCTAGCAAAAGTTTATAATCAAATTGAAAGAAAAATCATTAAAGAAAAACAAGATTCTATAAAATTTAATTTATTAAAAAATCTTAAAAACAAATATAATATAAAAGGCTTTGATCTTTGATGCTGTTTTTTATTTTTTTGTTTTCTTTCCTTTTTTGTCAACAAGAGCTTATAGATGGTGTTGTTGCTACTGTTGGAGATAAAACTATTTTATTTTCTGAAGTTTTAAGCGAAACAAGAATGTTGGCAGAACAGAAAAAAATTTCTCCTCAAACCTCTCCTTTAATGTTTCAAAAGCTTTTTGATAGAATTTTAAAAGATAAAATTTATCTAAAGGTTGTTTTAATTGAGGCTGAAAAAGACACCCTTTTTTCGGTTACTTATGATGAAATAAATACGAATCTAAATAATAGAATAGATGTTTTTACTAATCAAGTTGGTTCCGAAGAAAACCTTGAAAAAGCTTTTGGTATGTCTATAGGTGACATTAAAAACAATTACTGGGAAACAGTTAGAGAAGAACTTTTAATAGAAAAATTTAAGTTTTCTTTACTAGGTGATTTGACCGTGTCTAAAAATGAAGTTTTATCTTTTTATGAAGAATATAAAGATTCTATTCCTGCTTTTAATGATAAAGCTTCTTTTTCTTTAATTCAAAAAAAAATTGAAATTTCTTTAAAATCAGAAAATAATATTAAAAAAAAACTAGAAACAATTAAGGATTCTATAAATAGTAGTTTTTATACTTTTTCTTCGGCTGCAAAAAAATATTCTCAAGACCCCTCTGTTTCTTTAAACGAAGGAATAATGGAAACAACTAGAGGGGATTTAGTTAAAGAATATGAAAAAACAGCATACTCTTTATCAAAAGATGATATAGGGGGTCCAATTAAAACCAAATATGGTTATCATTTAATTAAACTTTTAAATAAAAAAGGGGAAAAAATAAAGTCTCAGCACATATTGCTTTCTTTGCGACCTTCTGAAAAAGATTCTTTAAATGCTATATCTTTTTTAGATTCAATTAAAACAAGAACCGCAAATGATCCTGGATTGCTTGATTCTATAGCTGTTTCTATGAATATTAATAATAGTCTTTCAGGAAATTATGAAAATATAGAAATAGACAATTTTCCTGCTTCTGTAAAAAATTTTTTAAAACAAGAAAAAGATTATAGTTTTTCTCCTTTATTATATGATAGTGGGTCTTTTTATTTTTTATATAAATATTCATATTTAAAATCAGAAGAAAGAACCCCTGAAAACAATTATATTTTTTTAGAAAATCTTGCTCTCAATAGAAAGATTGGTGTTTTTTTTGAAAACTGGGTTCAAGAAAAAATAGAAAAAACATATGTAAAAATTAATAATTCTTTTTAGTTTTTAACAACTTAACAATAGTTTTCAACAATAAAGTTTTACTTTAAGTCTTTTGGTTTAGTATTATTTTTTTAATTGGTTTTTTTATAATAAAAGAATACTTATTAAGATATTAACAAAC